>OMNT01000181.1_pt1 | contig 68623 bp, 69 predicted proteins | sample 1672551 | NCBI WGS metagenome assembly OMNT01 (sample SAMEA3136698, study PRJEB25190) | human gut metagenome | reverse complement strand
CAACCGACTCTCCGCAGAGGAAGGCCCCTTCGCCCGCCGCCTTCACGGCGATGGCGTAGGGCGCCTGCGGCTGCGATGGCCAGATGGGCATGCGGTACACGCCGCGCGCGACGCGCACGAGCTTCCCCAGCTTCTCCTGCTGGACCATCTCCGCCCTGGACATGCCGAGCTCGGCTGCCTCGGCAGAGGTGATTAGGCCGAAGTCGTCTACCGCCTCGTATATGTCGTCGATTTTAGCCATGCCGAAAGTATAGCGCATTTACTATACTTTTGACCTATCAAAAGCATGCAACACTGATCTGGCGGCTGGCCTAGCCGTAAGGGCGCTGCGGCCGACGCGATGGGCACGTGTGCTTACTTTTTCATGCTCTCGCTGCCGCGCTCGACTGCGGGCCTTGCGGTGACCTCGAAGGGTTCTGCTCCCTCACGGCCTGCTTGAGGAACATGTTGAATGCCTTGGTCGTGCTTATGCCGAGCTCCGAGAAGAGCTTCGCCGCGTCGCCCCTCGTCTGCCTCTCCATGCGTACGGTGACGTTGACCGTTTCCATCAGGGCCTCCTTGCTTTACGAGTGCGTCATGCGGCCATTGTACGTGCGGCAGGCGAGATGTTCCCAAGACTCGTCATGGCGTGACGGATATCCGTCACGTGGCGACCGGAATGCGTCGTGACCCGCTCCCATACACAAAGATAGCACCCATGATGCAGTGCGCCATGGGCGCTATCTAGGTTGTCATGCGCGTATGTTGCGCGTATTCCCGCTACTCCCACTCTATAAATTTAGTTTTTCACCTGGTGTATAGATTGCTCTAGTTTGTATCGCCATTTGGACGTGGCGGCACGTTGCGGTACATGGCGACACGTTACTGGGACAGCACTGGGACAAAACCCGAAACTCAAGCTAAACTCAGCCGGATTGAGTTTCAATTTTTGTCCCAGTAGACGAGAGGGCGGGGTAGGGAGACCAAAACCCTCCCCTAGTGTCCAAAACCTGCAAGCCACTTGCAACTAATCAAAAGGAATAATTACAAGTGGCTTGCATGACGGGCAAGAAACCGCAGGTCAAAGATTTGTTGAAGCGTCATCTGCTCAAAGAATAGTCACAGGCGGCTTCTTTCAATCATTAATGCTAAAGAGCCGATACCCTTGGAGTCTCTAAATCCTCGATGCTATACGAACCGTCGTTGATTTCGTCGAGCCGTTTCGTGAGCCTGCTAAGCAAAGTGAGCATCTTATCCTTATCGGCTTTTTGTTGATCCTCGTTGAACCAGCAAGCCTGGTCATGGGAATCGAACTCATAATAAGAGTCGAAGATGTCTTGGATTTCGTGGTTAAGCCGGCGGAGTTCCTCATCGTTATCGATGGCATCTGTCCCTGTTTCAGGCTTGCCTGTCTGGGGATCGCTCTCCCAGATGGGTCCTTGAAGATAGTCGAGCATGATTCGAACGACCTTCTTTTCCTTCGGATTCCTGCTCTGCTCTTTCCGCTTTAGGATCCTGAGTTCACTAGCAAGATAGGTTATCTATTTCGGGCGGTTGGCAAGCCAGACGCTGGGACAAATTGTCCAAGCGTTTATTCATCGTCGATTTCCTTGAGCCTCTTCATCCACTTGAGCATCATTCCGTTGCCCAGGTAGCGGAGCAGCAAGCCTTCGCAGAACCTGTCGCTGCGAACGATGGTGACAATCATGGCAAGGGTACATTTTCCGTCGCATTTTGATACGTTAGCTGCAAGGACGGACTCCTCATCAGGCAAACCGTAGCTGTCCAGAACGCCTCGATAGTCACGTACGCCAAGATCCTCATTGTCGTCAACGCACTCGTGGACCATCTTGATCAGTTCATGAGCAGCCCTTCCATATTCAACAAAGGGAATAAGAATGAGGCTTCGCTAGTTTGTGTGGTTGCTAACCCCTTCCCGGCAACGTGATCGACAGGCTCGAGCAGCGCAGCATGACGAGCGCGATGAGATTGTCGATGTTGCGGAAGCCGCCTAAAGGTCCTCGTAAGGCCCCAACCCCTATGCGTCGCTTCCCGTGCATGGTCATGCACACCTGCCAGATGCCAGAGGTCATCAAGCGCATAGCGCTCAACACCGACACCAACCAGTTCGACCTCAACGTCTTCTTCTCGGCGGAGGGCGAGGCCGCGCAGTTCAAGTTCAAGAGCTATGTTCAGATATGGCTCGACCTCATGCGCGGCCAGCACATGCCCACTACGGTCGACGAGCTCAAGCTCGGGGAAAGCCAGCCATGTTGTTCTCTGACATGCGCCTGCTCTCCGTGCCTGGCCACACCCTGTGGTTCCTGCCCAACGTCGCAACTCAACCTAGTCTTCATCAAAGATGCCCGACATCCCAGTCTTGCAGAGCCTGTTTATGAGGCATGCCATATCTTCGGGTGAGCCTTGCGCCCCCTCGGAAACCCAACGTTCGAGCAAGGCCATGGATCCTCCTGCGGCAAATGCAAAGGCATCGGCATGTCGGGGATTTCTTCGGATTCGTTCTGCAGTTGAGTCCATGACGAGCTTGTAAGCGGACAGTATCTCGCGCTCTATGTAGGTGCGTCCGTCGCTTGTCGCGAACAGCATCTCATATGCATGTTGGTTCTCCTGAACGTTCTCGCATAGCTCGGTTAGCCATGCCACGCTTCCGTGTCTTCTGGTCACAGCAAGAGAATGCGCCACCGCGCTTCCAAGGTCGGCCATCAACTCGTCAAGAACGTCTGCCGGTGAACCGTAATGAGCGTAGAACGTGTTCCTGTTCACGTGGGCGCTGGCGCAGAGAGCAGTGATGGATATGTCAGCGAGGGGCTTGTCTTCCATCAGGTCAAGCAGCGACTCCCTCAAGCGCTCCTTGGTCTTCGTGACGCGCGCATCCTCCTTGACCGGCTTCTGTCGCCGCTTTACGTATTCAGCCATCTCGCACCTCGCTGTCATACAAATCGCATAGAAAGCGTTCGATATCTCTTGTTATACAAGAACGTATTGCATGGTAATTCACTCACCCAGCTAATATAGGCCAAAAATGGATCAGGAGATTTCGGAGAAGCCAATGATAAATGAGACGGTCGGCAACGAGCGCGGAGTTGGGTCGAGGAGCATGCTTGCCGCTCGCTGGATCGCTGCGGCGCTCTTCATGTTGGCGTTGGGCCTTATGTTGGGCCTTGCAATCATGGGCGTGTTCGACTTAGCGTACGCGGTCATCGAGCTCGTATGGATCGACTGGAACGGCATAGCCGACGTTCCCTTCTACCCTCTTATCCCTGCCACGCTTGCCGGGGTCGCTCTTACCCTAATCGCCTTCAGATACGGAAAGCCGGAACGTCCCATGGATTCGATGGGGGCCGCCGCGAAGGAAGCGGCGGACGAGGTCGAAGTGAGAGCCGCCGCTTCTGGCTATTCGAACGGGCCAAGGCGTCCTCTTCCCGTACGGATAGCCGATTTTCTGCTTCCCTTCGCAGGAGGAGGGCCTGTTGGTGTGGCGATGGGCCTTGTCGGATTCATTATGAGCGGATGCGCCTGGGCGAAGAGGCGCGTGATGTCCCTCTGCGGAAAGTTCGGAATCCTTGCCGGGGAGAAGGACTTCAGCAAACGTCAAAAGACGCTGCTCTACACCATAGGCATCGTGGGCGGCTTTGTCGGTGCTGCTGCCGTCGTTGAGCTGTTCGGGCTCGGGATGGTGATCCCCCGGGTGGAGGCTGCTCCAATCTCTCTTGAAGCTGTCGGAATCGGCGCTCTCGTTGCGGTTGCGGGTTGGGTGCTTGGGCTTGCTTATGTCGCGTGCGCCAAGCTGGCGAAAAGGCTCTGGGAGCATGCAAGCAAGGCGCAGAGGCTTCTGCCCCTTGTTTGCGGAATTGTGCTCGGGGTCTCCATGATATTCCTTCCGCATGTCGGGTTGCCCGGATCGGATGCTTACTCTAGTCAGCTCATGGGAAACTGGCAGGAAGTCGGACCCGCCGTGCTGATTGCGACGGCTCTCGTGCGTACCGTGCTCATCGCATTCCTGCTCAATATGGGATGGTCGGGAGGACCGTTCTTCCCCATTGTCTATTGCTCGATATGTCTTGGGCTCGGGATAGCGGGTGCTTTCGGGGCAGATGCGGGAACGTGCGTGGCGGCCGCTGTTGGCGCCGCCCTGGTCGCATTTTCAGGTCAACCCTTGATGGGGGTCGCTGCCCTCATGTGCTGCCCGGTAGAAAGTATTCCCGTTATAGCTGTGGCGGTCGTCATTGCTGCGGGCATTCCTCGCCCGAAATCGCTCAAAGGGGACTTCGCCAGAAGGAGATAGATTGACTCCTAGGGAAATGCCGATTAAAGTGCCTTGAATACTCATTGCTAGTGCAACGCCTCTAATGAAACACCCCATCGAGCCACTCTAGAATGACGTCTGCGACAACAACATCTAGAGAAGGGGGCATCGATGGGGTGCTACGGGTATCTTAGTGCAGAAGCGCCATAAGAATAGGGTCGTCGGGCGTGCCCTTGTGCTCGCGGTCGATAATCCACTCGCCATGAGTTTCCTCGGATTCAAGCAGGGGGATCAGCTTCGTTATCTTCTCGAACCTCTTCATAGGCCTCCTTCCAGTGCCACTGGGACAAATTGTCCCAGCAGCTAAAACTCCTCTTCGCAGTCGTTGCAGTGCCACTCCGGATCATCGCCGGTGACGCAACAGCCACCGATATGCACGCGGCCCTCGTCGATGTCCTGGATTAGGCCGTCGTAGAAAACGGGATCGCCCCAGATGATGCGCGCAATGTTCTCGCTTCCGCATTTAGGGCATCTTGGGCCATAGCCGGCGTTCATCTGCTTGCTGAAAGCCTCTGAGGTTTCCTTTCCCATTGCCATTAGGGGCAGGTCGTATTCGTTGATTTCCAGTGCCATTTCGTTCCCCCTAGCTATCAATTCTGATTACTAAGCAATTTTCGCTATCTGAATTTTAACTGGGGCGATGAACTAGCCATGTCCGTTAGTGCGGACAACGCAAAACAATGCAAGGTAATACGATTTTTTAAGCTCGCCAGAACATAGCGTCATCAGACGGTACGCCACGGACGGAAAAACAGCAGGTCAAAAGGCCTAAATCTTTACTCCCACTCGATCGTCGAGGGAGGTTTCGGCGTTATGTCGTAGCACACGCGGTTGGCGCCGGGGACCTCTGCGACAATACGGCTGGAAATCTTGCCCAGCACCTCGTAGGGCAGCTTCGCCCAGTCGGCGGTCATGGCGTCGGAACTCTCCACGGCGCGCAGGATGATGGGGCGCTGGTAGGTGCGCTCGTCGCCCATGACGCCCACGCTCTTGATGTCGGGCAGCACCGCGAAGTATTGCCAGCAGCTGTGCTCGGAGTTGCGCTCGCCGGTCTCCTCGAAAAGCCGTTCGTTGTAGGCGTCGAGCTCCTCGCGCACAATGGCGTCGGCGTTCTTCAGGATCTCGAGCTTCTCCTTGTCGACCGCACCGATGATGCGGATTGCCAGACCCGGGCCTGGGAACGGCTGGCGGTACACGATGTGCGCCGGAAGACCCAGCGCAAGACCCAGCTCGCGGACCTCGTCCTTGAAGAAGTGGTCGAGCGGCTCGATGAGGTCGAAGCTCACGCCATCGGGGAACGGGATCAGGTTGTGGTGGCTTTTGATGGTGGAAGCCTTGCCGCCCGTCTTGCGTGCGCCGGACTCGATGATGTCGGGGTAGATGGTGCCCTGGGCAAGGTACTTCACGGGCTTGCCGTCGGTTTCCAGCTGCTGGGCGACCGCGAAGAACTCCTTCCAGAACTGCGTTCCGATGATGCGGCGCTTCTGCTCCGGCTCGGTCACGCCGGCCAGGAGCTCGGCGTAGCGGTCCTCGGCGTGCACATGGATGAAGTCGACGTCGAACTGCTTGGTGAAGACTTCCTCGACCTGCTCGGGCTCGCCCTTGCGCAGTAGGCCGTGGTTTACGAACACGCAGGTCATCTGCTTGCCGATGGCGCGGGCGCCAAGGGCGGCGACCACGGAGGAGTCCACACCGCCGGAAAGCGCCAGGATGACGCGGTCCTCACCGACCTTCTCGCGGAACTCGGCGGTCATGGTCTCGACGAGGTTGTCCATCGACCAGTTCTTTTCGAGCTTGCAGACGTTGAAGAGGAAGTTGGAGAGGATCTGCTGGCCGAACTCGGTGTGCTTGACCTCGGGGTGGAACTGCGTGGTGTAGATGCGCTTCTCGGCGTTCTCCATCGCGGCCACGGGGCATACGTCGGTCGATGCCACCACGGTGAAGCCCTCGGGCACGTCGCGCACGGCGTCGAAGTGACTCATCCACACGGTCTGATCGGTCGGGGTGCCCTCGAAAAGCGCGCCGCCCTCAACGTGAAGCGTCGCGGGGCCGTATTCGCCCACCTCGGGGTGGAACACGGTGCCGCCGAGCGTCACCGCCGTGATTTGATGCCCATAGCAAAAGCCGAGCACCGGCACGCCCAGCTCGTAGATCGCAGGGTCGACGCGCGGGGCGTCTTCGGCGTTCACGCTCGCCGGGCCTCCCGACAAGATGATGGCGGACGGCGACATCTCGCGTACCTCCTCGGCGGTGATGTCGCACGGCACGATCTCCGAGTACACATGAAGGTCGCGCACGCGGCGGGCAATCAGCTGCCCGTACTGCGCCCCGAAGTCAAACACGAGGACTTTCTGGGCTGAAGCTTGGGATGATGCGCTCAATGCTGCTCCTTAGTCGAAATATCTTCATTCGCCGTCTCGTCAAGCGGCGTCTTATCACAATGGAACATCTTACTAAAAGGGTGGGGGAGTGATACCCGTTGCTAGGTGAAGGGTTTGGTAAAGAGTTGTGGTCACCTTGTGTTCCCAGGTCGTTGCGAAAAGACCCTCTTGCCGGCATTCCAAAAGATGTGTATAATCTTCATTTGCGTCTGCGGTGTTATGGATACACCCGGGCGCGTGGTTAGACCGGCGTCATGACATCGAGCCTCCATCGGTGCCCACGGCAATCGGGAAGCCACGTAAGGTAGGAGGGTTTTTGGTGTGCGGAGAGGCGCGCGAGCAAAAACCCAGCAAGAAAGAGAGTGTCATGGGAGTCAAACAGTACAAGCCGACGAGCCCTGGCCGCCGTTTCCAAACGGTCTCCGATTTCGCCGAGATCACCACGTCGAAGCCGGAGAAGTCGCTGCTTGCGCCCCTTCACAAGAAGGCTGGTCGCAACAACAAGGGCCGCATCACCGTCCGTCATCAGGGCGGCGGCAACAAGCGTCGTTACCGCATCATCGACTTCAAGCGCAACAAGGACGGTGTGCCCGCCAAGGTGGCAACGGTCGAGTACGACCCGAACCGCTCCGCCCGCATCGCGCTTCTGCACTACGTCGACGGCGAAAAGCGCTACATCCTTCACCCGAAGGGCCTGAAGGTCGGCGATATGGTCGTTTCCGGTCCCGAGGCCGACATCAAGCCGGGCAACGCGCTTCCGCTCGCCAACATCCCCGTTGGTACGCTGATCCACGCGGTTGAGCTCCAGCCTGGCAAGGGCGCCGCTCTTGCGCGTTCCGCCGGCACGAGCATCCAGCTCATGGGTAAGGAAGGCAAGTACGCGATTCTGCGTATGCCGTCCTCTGAAATGCGTCGCGTCCTTCTGACCTGCCGCGCGACCGTTGGCGAAGTCGGCAACGCCGAGCATGCCAACATCCGCATCGGCAAGGCCGGTCGCAACCGCTGGAAGGGCATCCGCCCGACCGTCCGCGGCACCGTCATGAACCCGGTCGACCACCCGCACGGCGGTGGCGAAGGCAAGAACAAGTCTTCGGGTCGCAACTCTGTTTCGCCGTGGGGCATGCCCAGCAAGGGCCATCGCACCCGCAACCCGAAGAAGGCTTCGAGCCGTCTCATCATCCGTCGTCGCAAGAAGTAGCGCGGACACGTTAAGGAGTAACTGTGAGCAGAAGTTTGAAAAAAGGTCCTTTCGTAGAGCCGCGTCTGCTTGGCCGTATCGAGGCCATGAACGCAGCTGGCGAAAAAGACGTCATCAAAACCTGGTCGCGTGCCAGCACCATCTTCCCGGATATGGTGGGCCACACCATCGCCGTCCACGATGGACGCAAGCACGTGCCGGTGTACATTACTGAATCTATGGTCGGCCACAAGCTGGGCGAATTCGCCCCGACCCGCACCTTCAAGGGTCATTCCGCCGACAAGGGCAAGAAATAGGTAGGGGTGAACAATGGAAGTTAGAGCACAAGCCCGTTACGTCCGCGTTTCTCCCCGCAAGGCGCGTATTGTCGTCGACCTCGTTCGCGGCAAGTCCGTCGCCCAGGCTCAGGAGATTCTGCGCTTCACCAATCGCGGTATCGCAGAGACCGTGGAGAAGGTTCTCAACTCTGCTGTTGCGAACGCGGAGCACAACAACCACCTGCGCGCCGAGTCCCTCGTCGTGAAGAAGGCCTACGTTGACGAAGGCCCCACGATGAAGCGTATTCGTCCCCGCGCAAAGGGTTCCGCCGCTCGCATCCGCAAGCGCACGAGCCATATCACGATCGTCGTCGCCCCGCGAGAGGAGGCATAAAGCACATGGGTCAGAAAGTCAACCCGACTGGTTTCCGCATCGGCGTCACCGAAGACTGGCGCAGCCGCTGGTACGCCGACAAGAATTACGCCACTAACCTGGCGAACGACCTCGAGATCCGCGAGTTCCTGAACAAGCAGCTCTCCCGTGCCGCCGTCTCCAAGGTCGAGATCGAGCGCGCAGGCGACAAGATCAAGGTCATCGTCACCACCGCTCGTCCGGGCGTGGTGATCGGCAAGAAGGGCGCCGAGATCGACGCTCTTCGCAAGAAGCTCGAGAAGATCGCCAACGGCCCCGTGAACATCGAGGTCGTCGAGGTTAAGCGTCCCGAGCTCGATGCCAACCTTATCGCTCAGTCCGTTGCTGAGCAGCTCGAAGGCCGCGTGGCCTTCCGCCGTGCGATGCGCAAGGCCGTGCAGTCCGCTCGCAAGAGCGGTGCCAAGGGCATCCGCATCCAGTGCTCCGGCCGTCTTGGTGGTGCCGAGATGAGCCGCCGCGAGTGGTACCGCGAAGGCCGCGTGCCTCTGCATACCCTCCGCGCCAAGATCGATTACGGCTTCTGCACCGCTAACACCACCATGGGCGCCATCGGCATCCAGGTGTGGGTGTACCACGGTGAGGTCCTCCCTGGCCAGAAGGCTCCCCAGCCCGCCCTCGAAGGCACCTCTCGTCCGAGCCGTTCCCGTCGCAACGACCGTAACGAAAGGGGGACGAAGTAATGCTCGTACCTAAGCGCGTCAAGCACCGCAAGGTGCAGCGTGGCTCCATGAAGGGCAAAGCCAAGGGCGGCACCCGTCTGAGCCATGGTTCCTGGGGCATTCAGGCCCTCGAAGCTCACTGGATCACCAATCGTCAGATCGAGGCTGCTCGTATCGCCATGACCCGCCAGATGAAGCGTGGCGGCAAGGTTTGGATCACGATCTTCCCCGACAAGCCGATCACCAAGAAGCCGGCAGAAACCCGCATGGGCTCCGGCAAGGGCAACCCCGAAGAGTGGGTGGCCGTCGTTAAACCGGGCCGCATCATGTTCGAGCTCGATGGCGTTGACGAAGCGACCGCTAAGGAAGCTCTTCGCCTTGCCATCAACAAGCTGCCCATCAAGTGCAAGATTGTTTCCAAAGAAACGGAGGGGCAGGCGTAAATGAAAGCAGCAGAGATTCGTGAACTGTCTGCCGACGATTTGCAGGCGAAACTGAAGGAAGCGCGCGCTGAGCTTTTCAACCTGCGTTTCCAGATGGCAACCAGCCAGCTCGACAACACCGCTCGCGTTGGTCAGGTTAAAAAAGACATCGCTCGCATCCAGACCGAGATGCGTGCGCGCGAGCTGAGCGCTTAAGGCGAGAAAGGTTAGTGCAACATGAGTGAAACTCGCAATTCGCGCAAGGTCCGCCAGGGCGTTGTGGTCAGCGATGCCAATGACAAGACCATCGTCGTTGCCGTCAAGGAGCGCAAGCCGCATCCGGTCTATGGCAAGATGATCACCACCACCAAGAAGTTCCATGCGCATGACGAGAACAACGAAGCCGGCATCGGCGACACAGTTCAGATCATGGAGACGCGTCCGCTGTCCAAGATGAAGCGTTGGCGTCTGTCGAAGATCGTCGAGAAGGCAAAATAGCACGTGCGTTTTTGCATGCTATTCACGAGAAAGTTAGGTTAAGCAATGATTCAGATGCAAACCATGCTCGCGGTTGCCGACAACTCCGGCGCTCGCAAGGTGCAGTGCATCAAGGTCCTGGGCGGCTCCAAGCGCCGTTACGCGGGCCTCGGTGACGTGATCATCTGCAGCGTCAAGGAAGCAATGCCGAACGGCTCCGTGAAAAAGGGCGAGGTTGTGCGCTGCGTCGTCGTGCGCGTCAAAAAGGAAGTGCGTCGCGCCGATGGCAGCTACATCAAGTTCGACCAGAACGCGGCTGTCCTGATCAACCAGGACGGCTCCCCGCGCGGCACCCGTATCTTCGGGCCCGTCGCTCGCGAGCTCCGCGACAAGAAGTACATGAAGATCGTGTCTTTGGCACCGGAAACGCTGTAGGGAGGTTAGTGAGATATGTCTTCGATGCATGTTAAGAAGGGCGACACCGTGAAGATCCTGTCCGGCAAGGACAAGGGCAAGACCGGCGAGATCCTCCGCTCCATCCCGCAGCGTCAGCGCGTGGTCGTCGAGAAGTGCAACATGGTGAAAAAGGCTATGCGCCCCACCCAGCAGAACCCGCAGGGCGGCATCACCACCGTTGAGGCTCCTCTTCACGTTTCCAACGTGATGCTTGTTTGCCCGAACTGCAAGGAAGCCACCCGTACTTCCAAGCGTGTTAACGAGCAGGGTAAAAAAGTCCGCGTTTGCAAGAAATGTGGAAAAGACATCGACAAATAGGTGTCAAGTAACGTATAATCTTCAACCTGCGCGCCTTTCGGTGCGCAGGTTGTTGTATGACCCTGGGCAATCCAGGGACGCCGGGTCGGAAATCCGGCGTTCAAATCATCGGATGAGAGGCAAAAATGACTACTCCTCGTTTGAAGGAAAAGTACAAAAGCGAAATCGTCGCGAAGCTCGAGAAAGAGCTCGGCATTTCCAACATCAACAATGTTCCGCGTCTTCAGAAGATCGTCGTGAACATGGGCGTTGGCGCTGCCGCCAGCGACCACAAGCTGCTTGATGCTGCCATGAACGACATGCGCATCATCACCGGTCAGCAGCCCTGCGTCACCCGCGCCAAGAAGTCCATCGCAGGCTTCCATGTCCGCGAGGGCCAGGCTATCGGCTGCAAGGTCACCCTTCGTGGCGACCGTATGTGGGAATTCCTCGACCGCCTTCTGTCCACCGCGCTTCCTCGCGTTCGCGACTTCCGCGGCATCTCCCGCACCAGCTTCGACGGCCGCGGCAACTACACGCTCGGCATCACCGAGCAGCTGATCTTCCCTGAGATCGAGTACGACAAGGTTGACCGCACCCGTGGTATGGACATCACGTTCGTCACCACCGCTGAAAACAACGAGAATGCTCTTGCGCTCCTCGAGGCGCTCGGCTTCCCGTTTAAGAGCAAGTAAAACAAATCGGGTCGCTCTCGCGGCTCATTTGCGTAACCTCGGCATTAAGGCTGCCTAAGGGAGGCGGCCTTTAAAGCAAGAAAGAAGGAATGCATGGCTAAGAAATCGATGATCGCCAAAGCCAAGCGCGAGCCGAAGTTCTCCACGCGTCAGCACAACCGCTGCACGCGCTGCGGACGTCCGCGCGCTTACTATCGCAAGTTCGGCCTGTGCCGCATTTGCGTGCGCGAGCTGGCGAGCAAAGGCGAACTTCCCGGCGTGACCAAGTCCTCTTGGTAGTCCTTTCCGGATTCACACGCTAGGGTGTGCCGGCGCATCAGGCGGAGGCGCTATGGGCGCCAACGAACCGAGCGCTTAGGCTCATCAAGGATCAAAGGAGAAAAACAAAAATGAGCATGACCGACCCCATCGCAGATATGCTTACGCGTGTGCGTAACGCTCATTCTGTCGGCAAGCCGACGGTTTCCATGCCGTCGAGCAAGAAACTCGTCGAGATCGCCCGCATTATGCAGGAAGAGGGCTATATCCAGGGCTTCGAAATCATCGATGGCGAGCCCCGCGCAACCCTCGAGATCACGATGAAGTACGGCCCCAAAAAGGCCAAGACCATCCGCGGCATCAAGCGCATTTCCAAGCCTGGTCTGCGCATCTACGCTGGCAAGAACGACCTTCCGCGCGTTCTCGGCGGCCTCGGTACCGCAATCATCTCGACTAGCCAAGGCGTTATGACCGACCGCGACGCTCGCAACAAGGGCATCGGCGGCGAGGTTATCGCCTACATCTGGTAGGAAAGGAAGGCAAAGATATGTCGCGTATTGGCAAGCAGCCCGTCGCCGTTCCTGCCAACGTTGAGGTGACCATCGACGGTCATAACTTGACGGTGAAGGGCCCGAAGGGCGAACTGCACCGCAGCTTCAACCCGATGATGACCATTGCCCGCGAAGGCGATGAGATCATCGTTTCTCGTCCGGATGACTCCCGCGAGGCCAAGAGCCTCCACGGTCTCACCCGTACGCTCATCCACAACATGGTCGAAGGCGTCGAGAATGGCTTCCAGAAGAAGCTTCAGCTCGTCGGCGTTGGCTACCGCGCCGCGCTCAAGGGCACGTCCCTCGAGCTTTCCCTCGGCTACTCTCATCCGGTTGTCATCGAAGCGCCCGAGGGCATCAGCTTCGAGGTCCCCAGTCAGACCGAGATCATCGTTCACGGCGCAAGCAAAGAGCAGGTTGGCCAGATTGCTGCCGACATTCGCAAGTGGCGCAAGCCGGAGCCTTACAAGGGCAAGGGCATTCGCTACGAAGGCGAGGTTGTGCGTCGCAAGCTTGGCAAGGCTGCTAAGAGCGACTAGTGGGCTTAAGCGCTACGGTAATTTACTGAAGGGATCATCATGAGAAGCAATGATTTGAAGCATGAGAAAGGCTTAGCCCGTCGCCATCGTCGCGTTCGCGGCAAGATTTCCGGCACGCCTGAGCGTCCTCGCCTTTGCGTGACGCGCAGCAATTCCAACATCTACGCGCAGGTTATCGACGACGTGTCGCATACCACCATCTGCGGCGTTTCCACCCTCGGCCCCGAGTTCAAGGCAACGGGCAAGAAGGGCGGCACCGTCGAGGGCGCAGCCGAGATCGGCACCATTATCGGCAAAATGGCTCAGGAAAAGGGCGTCACGAAGGTCGTTTTCGACCGCGGCGGCCACCTCTATCATGGGCGCGTCAAGGCTTTGGCCGACGCTGCTCGTGAAGCAGGCCTGGTATTCTAGAAGGGGTTAAGCGTATGGCTCGCAAACAGCAAGAAAACGCTGCCGTTCCTGAGCTCCAGGAGCGCGTCGTTTACATCAATCGCGTGTGCAAGGTCGTCAAGGGCGGCACGCGCTTTGCGCTCACCGCGCTTGTCGTCGTCGGCGACGGCAACGGCCGCGTGGGCATCGGCCTGGGCAAGTCCAAGGAAGTGCCTGTGGCCATCAAGAAGGGCGTCGATGACGCGAAGAAGAACATGTTCTCCGTCGCCATCACCAAGGAAGGCACCGTTCCCCACGACATCGTGGGCGAGTTCGGCGCAGGCCGCGTCCTCATCATGCCGGCTGCTCCTGGTACCGGTGTTATCGCCGGCGGCCCCGCTCGTGCGGTCATGGAGCTCGCAGGCATCAAGAACGTGTTCGCCAAGTCTCTCGGCACTAACAACGCGATGAACGTTGTGAAGGCTGCTGCAGACGGTCTCCAGAAGATGCAGAGTCCGGTTGAGGTTGCGGAGCGCCGCAACATGTCCGTCGCTCAGATCTTCGGTGGGAAGGAGAACTAGTAATGGCTGAGGCACAGAAAACGCTGCGTGTGACGCAGATCAAAAGCTCCATCGGCTACAAGAAGGATCAGCTTGCCACGCTCAAGAGCCTTGGTCTTGGCAAGATCGGTCGTTCCCACGACCTCGTGGACAACGAGTCTGTCCGCGGCATGATCTTCAAGGTGAAGCACCTTGTGAAAGTGGAGGAACTGTAAGTTGGGATTTGCCCTGCTCACATATTCTCATTAAGGTATAATTTCGGATTGGCGCGCCGGACACCGGTGGCGCCAATCTGGGCGTTATTAGGAAGTTAGCTGGCGGCGAGCTGCCAGCCCCAGGTAAAGCAGCCTGGAAGCGAATGTAAGGAGTATTACACAATGGAACTTAAGGATCTCAAGCCTGCAGAGGGCTCTCGTTACAGCCGCAAGCGCGTCGGTCGCGGCAACGGCTCCGGCTATGGCAAGACTGCCGGCCGCGGTCTGAACGGTCAGAAGTCCCGCGCTGGTGGCGGCAAGCGCCCCGGCTTCGAAGGCGGCCAGACTCCTCTCGCGATGCGTCTGCCGAAGCTCCCCGGCTTCCGCAACATCAATCGCGTCGAGTATCTGCCGGTGAACGTTTCCCGTCTCGAGGAGAAGTTCGAGGCCGGCGAGGTCGTCAACGGCGAGTCTCTCAAGGCTAAGGGCATCATCAAGCACGAGGATGCGCTGGTGAAGGTTCTGGGCGACGGCGAGCTCACGAAGGCTCTCACCGTTTCGGTCGATAAGGTGTCTGCTTCCGCTAAGGCGAAGATCGAAGCAGCCGGAGGAAAGGTCGAAGAGCCTTGCTAAGCTCTATCATTGACGCATTCAAGGTACCGGAGCTTCGTAAGAAGATTCTGTTCACGTTGGGAATTCTGGCGTTGTATCGTTTCGGCGCCTACATCCCCGTGCCCGGTATCCCGTTCAACGAGTTCGCGAATTCCTTCTCGAACTCGGGCGTCTCGATGACCATGCTCGACTTGTTCACGGGCGGTGCTCTTTCGCACTTCTCCGTGTTCTCACTCGGCATCATGCCCTACATCACTGCATCGATTATCATGCAGCTGATGCAGGGCGTGATTCCCGCCGTGGGCCGTTGGGCGAAGGAAGGCGAGACCGGTCGTCGCAAGATCACCCAGGTCACGCGTTACCTGACGCTCGGCCTTGGCCTGATTAACGCTATCGGCTACCTGCTGCTGTTCAAGTCCTCCGCATACGGCGTGGTCTTCACCGACCATGTCCCCGAAGTCCTGACCGACATTATCGTGGTGTTCACGCTTGTTGCCGGCACGGCCTTCATCATGTGGATGGGCGAGCTTATCACCCAGCGCGGTATCGGCAACGGCATGTCGCTCATCATCTTCGTGAGCATCGTGTCCCGCGTTCCCGCTGCAATCTTCTCGTCCGTGAACCTCCAGGCTGATTTTGGAATGGGCATCGCAATCACGGTACTCATCCTCATCGTGGTTCTTGCTTGCATCCCTGCGATTATCTTCATCGAGCGCGCTCAGCGCCGCATCCCGGTGAACTACGCCAAGCGCGTTCAGGGCCGCAAGATGATGGGTGGCCAGTCCACCTATATTCCGCTGAAGGTGAATGCTGCGGGCGTTATCCCGATTATCTTCGCGAGCTGCATCATCTACTTCCCGGCTCAGCTTGCTGCGCTGTTCAACGTTGGTTGGCTGACGGCGTTCGCTGATGCAGTTTCCACTGGGTGGCTCAACTGGATTTTGACTGTGCTGCTCATCGTGTTCTTCGCGTACTTCTACACCTCGATGGTGTTCAACCCCGAGGACACGGCGGACAATCTGCGCAAGCAGGGTGGCTTCATCCCTGGTGTGCGTCCCGGCTCTGCAACCGTGACCTACATCAAGAACGTGATTCATCGTGTGACCCTTCCGGGCGGTATCTTCATCGCCTGCATTGCGGTCATCCCGACGATCATCTTCTACTTCAGCGGTAACCAGCTCATTCAGGCGTTCGGCGGTACCTCGATTCTCATCATGATCGGTGTTGCGCTCGATACCATGAGCAAGGTTGAAAGTCAGCTGAAGATGCATAACTACGACGGTTTCTTCAAGTAAGACCGTTCGCATATGATTTGTTCGTATGCTAGTTAGGAACTAAGGCCACGGGTGGAGTGCCCGTGGCCTTTTCCGTTTGCGTGAAGTTTCGCGCTCACGTTGCGCGTTTGATAGAATAGGCGATGGAATTTATCCTTGCTGATTGAAAGGAACTCAATCATGAATATCGTGTTGCTGGGTGCTCCGGGCGCTGGTAAAGGCACGCAGGCTGCCAAGCTCGTCGAGGAATTCGGCACGCCCCATATCTCCACTGGCGACATGCTTCGTGCTGCCGTGAAAGCTGGAACCGAGCTTGGCAAAAAGGCAAAGTCCTTCATGGACGCGGGCGATCTCGTTCCCGATGACGTCATCATTGGGCTTGTGACCGAGCGTCTCGGCGAGCCGGATACGGAAAAGGGCTTCATTCTCGATGGTTTTCCGCGCACTTCCGCCCAGGCAGTTGCGCTTGACGCAGAGCTTTCCAAGCTGGGCCGTCCCCTGTCCGCCGCTCTTCTTATCGATGTTGACTCCGAGGTTATCGTGAAGCGTCTCACTTCGCGTCGTATGTGCAAGGACTGCGGCTACATCGGCTCTGAATCTGATGCGCAATGCCCCAAGTGCGGTGGCGAGATGTATCAGCGCGACGATGACAATGAGGCAACCGTTCGCAATCGCCTCGACGTGTACGAGAAGTCCACGAGCCCGCTCATCGATTACTATCGTGGCTGCGACTTGCTCGTTTCCATCGATGGAGATCGGGACCCGAACGTTGTCTATGCTGACGTGAAGAAGGCTCTCGAGCTGTAAGAGGGACAATGCGGCGGTCTTTTCGTCGTGTTCGCCAGAAAACCCCGTATTCTAAAGGCCCCGTTCATTGAGCGGGGCCTTTCTCCGCTATAATGATGAGTCATGCCAACGCTCCGAAGGAATATCACGTATCTGTACGAGTCTCGGGTCCTCCCGAGGCGTTCTTTGCTTGCGCATATCGCCAAGGTGGCGGCTGTCATTATCGCAATTGCGCTATTCCTCGAAGTCTTTGTGTTCAACATTAACTTCTATAAATCGCTAGGCTACAACTCGATTGACTTAAGTGATTCCCTCGAGTTGCAGGAATCAAGCGACGAGCAGTATAAGATTACCGAAGTCGACAACGTCATTGAGTTCTCCAACTTGAACACTGAAGTTCACAATGTGTACCTTAAGTTCGATTGGGAACAGCCCGCGCAAAACCTCACTTTCAAGATTCAGTTCACCGACGATGCCCACGCAACATACTTCGATACGACGGAATATACCCTCGGTGTTCCCGAGGTCGACATCTCGACCATGGTGCCGGAGAGCCAGTACGTGAATCTGAACACTACGGGCTACGTGAAGAATCTTCGAATCGAGCTCGTCGGCAACGAGAAGACCAACTATCCGGTTCGCCTGACAAGTGTCGTGTTGAACGCCCATCGGCCGTTTTCATTCAACTTCCTTCGTTTTTTCGGCGTGATCGGCATCCTGGCGTTTACGTATCTCTTCCGACCTGGTTCGAGCGTTTACCGCGTGAGCATTGCTCGCCGGCCAAAGCTCTCGAAGGGGGGAATCATCTGCGCCGTTGCGATTGAGGTCGTGCTCATCTCGTCGTTTCTCTTCATGGGGTCCAACCTTGTGGGCGTTGCCACGTCTACCTACAACTTCGGATCGTGGGACGGCCATAGCATTGCGAACTCGTTTGAGGTCGGCGGTGAGAATGCGCAGCAGTATGCCGAGCTCGCCAAATCCATGTCGCAGGGGAAGCTCTATCTGGAAGAGGAGCCGCCCGACTGGCTTCAGCAGATGGACGATCCCTATGATAAGGGCGCTCGTGATGAGTTGCAGAAGGAGACGGGCGAGCCGTACCTGTTCGACGTCGCTTACTACCAGGGGCACTATTATGTGTACTTTGGTGTGGTTCCGGTGCTCTTGTTTTACTTGCCGTTTTATCTGGCGACAGGCGCAAGTTTCCCAACGGCTATCGGCGTGCTCCTCGCGGTGATTGCTTTCATCCTGGGGTGCTCGGCCTTGCTCGATCGCTTTGCTCGCTACCATTTCAAGCAGGTGAGCCTTGGGCTGTATCTGCTCCTCCAGATTGCCCTTGTCACGTGCTGCGGCATTTTATATCTGGTGAAGTTTCCGACGTTCTATTCGCTGCCGATTGCGTGCGGCCTGGCGTTCTCTGTCTGGGGGCTCTATCTGTGGATGTGCGGTCGCGGCTCGCAGAGGCCGTGTGGATGGTATCTGGCGGGCTCGTTGTGCATGGCGCTTGTTGCGGGGTGCCGACCTCAGCTCGTGCTGCTGTCGTTTCTTGCCTTCCCGCTGTTCTGGCGCCGCTACATCACCGAGCGCCGGCTTTTCACGATGCGCGGCGCTCGGGAATTCGCTTGCTTAATAGCGCCGTATGTCGTGGTCGCTGCCGGCATCATGCTGTATAACAATGCGCGCTTCGGGTCCCTCACCGACTTCGGCGCGAACTACAATCTCACGGTCAACGACATGACGAAGCGCGGAATGAACGTGGGGCGCTTGGCTCCCGCACTGTTCACGTACTTCTTGCAGCCGCCATGCGTGACGGGGGTGTTCCCCTTCCTGCAGCCGACGCCGTTTGAGACCACCTACATGGGGCAGACTATCAAAGAAGTCACCTTCGGCGGCGTGCTGGCCTGCCTTCCGGTGCTTTGGGTGCTTCCGTTCGCTTCCCGCATTTTGAAGCTGCGTATTTCTCAGCGCTCGACGCGCACAACCATGGGCGTCATTGTGGTGCTGATCGCAGCGGGCGTCATCGTCGCGCTGCTTGATGCGGAGATGGCGGGAATCTTGCAGCGCTACTATGCCGACTTCAGCTTCATGCTCTTGGCTGCCGCGGTGCTTCTCGTCTTCATTGTGAACGAGAACCTTGTGCCAGGTTCGACAATGGCGCAGGTGTTCACCAAAGTGCTTCTCGCGCTTGTTGCGGTGAGCGTCCTCTATAGCGCGCTCATTTGCTTCGTTCCCGAAACGGGATGGTATTCTGACGTGTATTCATGGGCGTATTCGAGCTTCTTTGAGACGGTACTGTTCTGGACATAACGATTGCGCTGCAGCATGCGCGTTGCATCGAATTAAGGCGAAGGAGTGGCCGTGGGCCGCTGGTTGGAAAGGAAAACTGACGTGAACGTAATAGTTACCGAAAACTATGAGGAGATGAGTGCCGCCGCGGCGAACGTGATCGCGGAGCAGCTGAAGGCGAAGCCGGACAGTGTCCTCGGCCTCGCGACGGGCACGACCCCGATTGGCCTGTATGCCGAGCTCGTGCGCGCGTGCGACGCGGGCGAGATCAGCTTCGCGAATGCGCAGTCGTTCAATCTCGACGAGTATCGCGGACTGCCTGGAACTCACGACCAGAGCTACCGTTACTTTATGCAGGACAACCTCTTCGACCACGTCGATATCGACGTCGAGAAGACGCATGTCCCCGACGGCTCGATGGAGGACGCCCAGGCGGCTTGCGCTGCTTACGAACAGGCAATTGCGCAAGCAGGCGGTGTCGACCTGCAGCTTCTGGGCTTGGGACACAACGGGCACATCGGATTTAACGAGCCGTGTGATTCCTTCCCCGTGACTACCCATTGCGTCGAGCTTACGGAGAGCACCATCCAGGCGAACAGCCGCCTGTTCGATTCCGCTGACGAGGTGCCGCGCGAGGCGTACACCATGGGTATCGGCACCATCATGAAGGCGCGCAAGATCCTTCTCGTGGTGAATGGCGCAGGCAAGGCGGAAATCGTTCGCGACGTGCTTCGCGGGCCGGTGGTTCCGCAGGTTCCTGCGAGTATTTTGCAGCTGCACCCGGATGTGACGGTGGTGCTCGACAAGGAGGCGGCGGCTGCGCTTTAGCCAAGTCTGGTAGCTTGGCGGCTTGGGTTATTTGGGAGATGCGAGAAAGGGAAGCGTATGATCATTTCTGGCGGCAAGGTCTTCAGCGGTGCAGGGTTCGACGCGCGCGATGTGTACGTCGAGGGCGGTGTCTTCGCGAAGGAACCGATAGGGGAGGGCTCGCCAGGTCAGACGATCGACGCCTCCAATTGCTGGGTCATCCCTGGCCTTATCGATGTGCATTTCCACGGAGCGGTGGGGCATGACTTCTGTGACGCCGATGATGAGGGAATCGCCGCAATCGCCCGTTACGAAGCTTCTCAGGGCGTTACGGCTCTATTCCCAACGACGATGACGCTTCCCGAGGAGCGTTTAGTTCCCATTGTGTCATCGATTGCCGAGCATTCTGGTACTGACGATGAGGCCGCGATTGTCGGAATCAACATGGAGGGTCCCTTCATCTCGCCGGGGAAAGTCGGCGCGCAAAACCCGTCGTACGTGCGCAGTGCGACAATGGAGGAATTCGAACGCTGGCAAGAGGCGGCGAACGGAAAGATCAAGCTGGTTGATGTGGCGCCAGAGGAACCGGGCAACCTGGAGTTCATTCGCAAGGCGGCTGACCGCGTGCGCGTGTCGCTTGCTCACATGTGTGCCGACTACGAGACGGCTGCCGCCGCTTTCGATGCGGGTGCGCGCCATATGACCCACCTGTTCAACGCAATGCCGGGGCTGCATCATCGCGAGCCCGGTCCGATCGCCGCTGCCGCCGATCGCTGCGACGTGACGTGCGAGATTATCGCCGACGGGGTGCATATCGCGCCTTCGATGGTTCGCCTCGCGTTCTCGCTTTTCCCCGAGCGCATGATTTTGATCAGCGACTCGCTGCGCGCGTGCGGGCTGGGCGACGGGACCTTCGAGCTCGGCGGACAGCTGTTCGCCGTGCACGGCAATCGCGCGACTATCGAGAACGGGTCGCTTGCGGGCAGTGTGAGCAGCGTCATGGCGTGCTTGCGTACAGCGGTGACGAAGATGGGAATCCCCTTGGCCGATGCGGTTCGCGCTGCAACGATGACGCCCGCGAAGGCGCTCGGAGTCGAAGACGAGCGTGGGAGCATTGCGCCCGGGAAGATTGCCGATGCTGTGGTGCTCGACGGGGATCTTCAGGTAAAGCACGTCGTCTTGCGAGGGAAGCTGTTGTTCTAAAGGAAAGCCTAGGTGGGTTAAAGGCGCGCCGGGGGTGTGCGGAATAAGCGAGAAACGACAACTAACCCTCGCTGCTAAAAAGTGCATCCTAAGAGGACGATTTTGGCACAAAAGCCGAGGTATCCCGCGGATAGAGCACTAGAATTGGGGAATGCGACGGACTTGAGCAGGCTCTAAAACAAGAAATTCCAGGTCAAGCGTTTGCTCGACCTGGAATTTCTTGTTGGTCCCTTACTATCGAGTGGGACACCTCGACTTTTGTGCCAGGATTGACTCGAATCGGCGTACTTTTACTCCTCGACCGCTTCCACAAACCAGCTCGTGATGGACGTGGGGTGCGTGATGGCGGTTCCCACGACGACTGCCCAGGCGCCGGCGTCCATGGCGGCCTTCGCGTCGGCGGGCGTGTGGACGCGGCCTTCGCAGATGACGGGCTTATCGGGGAATTCCGTCATCGCTTGGCGCACAAGCGCAACATCGGGTCCGTCGGCCATGCCGCAATCGATAGCGGCGCCAGGATGCGAGAGCGTGGTCGAGGCGATGTCGCATCCGATGGCGAAGGCGTGGCGGATGTCCTCGATCGTCGCGCAATCGGCCATGACGAGCACGCCTTCTTCCTTGAGCGGGCGGACGGTGTCTTCAAGCGTCTTGCCGTCGGGTCTCGGGCGGTCAGTGGCATCTACTGCGACGATGTCGGCACCTGCGGCAACGCAGGCGCGCGCATGACGCAGCGTCGGGGTGATGTAGACGCCCTCGTGGCCTTCCTTCCAAATGCCGATGACGGGCACCTCGGTACGTCCCTTGATGGCGGAGATGTCGGAGAGCCCCTGGCAGCGGATTCCGCCGGCACCGCCGAGTTCGCAGGCGCGCGCCATCTGAGCCATAGTCTCCGGGTGACGCAGGGGTTCGCCCATATAGGCCTGGCAGCTTACGATGAGTTTCCCTTTGAGCTGCTGGATAACGGGATTGATCATGAGATGCTCCTTTGCGATTTACGAGATATGCGTCGGGTTGGGTGCGAGCTGCGACGGCGCTTGCAGCTCGTGCGTTTTGCCTGGCCATCGTCAGTGCTGGGCAAGGGTCCTATAGCGAGTCGATGAGGTTCTCCGCCGCGCCGATGAGCGGGGCGGCGGCGCCGAGCTCGGCATCGACGATGGGCAGGTCGCGCTGAATTGCGGGAATTTGGCTGTCGAATCCTCGTTGCAGCTCCGCGCGCCATTCTGCGCCGGCTTTCACCACCGATCCTGACAAAATGACGATGTCGGGATCAAGGATGTTCGTCAGTCCTGCGATGGCCTGGCCGAGCGCAAAGCCCGCTTCCTTGATGATGCGTCGAGCGGGCTGCTCGCCTTTTGCGGCGAGTGCGGAAATCTCGGCGCCGGAGAGGTGTTCCTCTGTGGCCTCGAAGAAGCGCGCCTCGATGCCGCTGCCTGCGGCGACGCTTTCCAGATGTCCGCTTCCGCCGCATACACAGGGTATTCCCGTGGCGACGGAGGATGCCATATGACCCACCTCGCCTGCGAAGCCGTGCTTGCCGCGCACGATGCGGCCATGTGCGATGACGGCGCCGCCGACGCCGGTTCCCGCGGCGATCATGATGCAGGTATCGGCACCACGTCCGGCGCCCCACCGGGCTTCACCCACCGCATAAGCCTGCACGTCGTTCAAAACGGCGGCGGGAAGGCCAGAGCGCTCATGCAATGCCGATGCGAGCGGCTGTCCGCCCCAGCCTGGCATGAGGTCGTTCGCGTAGGCGATATCTCCCGACTTCGCGTCGACGCGTCCAGCGGTTCCCACTCCGATGCCGAGAGGGGAGGAGAGGGCGCACGCGGCGAGGTCGCAAGCGAGCGAGCAAATCTTGTCGAGGACGCTTGCTCCGCCCTTCAGCGCCTCGGTCGCCACGGTGCGCGAATCTTCCACGACGGGTTCGGCTTCGGCGGAATCGTAGCGCACGATGCTGCCGGTGATCTTGGTCCCGCCCACATCGATTGCGACGACGCGCGCTGGAAATTCGCAGTTCGCAGGAAAGGTTGCCATGCTGCTCCTTGAATGGCTCGAAAGAAAAGAGCGCGGCGCGCGGGCCTTTAGCCCTTGCACGCCGCGCTCCTCTTACAGGTGACGTTATTTGCGGATGGGCGCGTCGGCGTCCATGAGGCCAGCTGTCTTGAGGACCTCGACGATGGCTGCGACATCTTCGCCCTCGAGCGCCTGGACGGGCTCGCGCATCTGGTTTGTGTTGAACACGCCCATCTGCCACAGTGCCGTCTTGAACGCGCCCACGCCGGCACCGAAGCCGACGGTCGCCTTCACGACGCGGATGAGGAACATGAGGCGTGCGAGGTGATCCTGCAGCTCCTTGACCTTCGTCCAGTCGCCTGCCTGGAACGCCTTGTACTGCTCGACGTAGCTGAACGGATCGAGGTTCGCGAGGCCGGGAACGGAGCCGTCCGCGCCGCCGAGGTAAGCGCCGTCGACGCAGACCTCATGGCCGGTGAGCAGCTGAAGCGGATGGCCGGCGTCCTCGTTTTCGAGCACGAGCCAACGGAAGGAGACGTCATCGCCGGAGGAGTCCTTCACGCCCTGGAGCACGCCGTCTTTGCCGAGGCGCACGAGCATCGTGGGATCGAGCTTGGTGTGCACGCACACGGGCAGGTCGTAGGCGAACAGGGGCAGATCGGTGTTCTCGCGGATGTCGCGGAAATGGCGCTCGACCTCGCGCGGGCCGCCGAGTGCGTAAAACGGTGCGGTCGCGACGAGCGCGTCGACGCCGTAGCCCTTCGCGCGCTTGCACTGGTCGATGACGCGCAGGGTCTCCATGTCGATGACGCCGGCGAGCACGGGCACGCGATGGTTCACGATGGCCACGGCCTCCTGCAGCACGTGATAGCGCTGAGCGTCGGTGAGGAAGGCGACCTCGCCCGAGGATCCCAGGAAGAACAGGCCGTTCACGCCTGCGTCGATCATGCGGTTGATGGAGCGCTCGAACGACTCGAGGTCGAGCTGCTTCTTTTCGTTCAGGGGAATTACCACGGGGGGAATTACGCCGTGGAACTCTTTGGTGTCCATGCCGTGCCTTTCATTTGACGGTCTTGTTTCAAACTCGAAAAGCATAGCACGCAGGTAAAACGCGTCAAGGAAAGGCCGCTTTTCATCACACGAAAAGGGAAGAGGGAAGAACGTTTTCCGCAACTCCATATGACGCTCGATGGATGTGGGGTGCGTTTCGCGCGCAGTTCCGCACGAGCCAAACAGCCCAGTGGGCTGTTTGCGCGAGCAGGACTGTTTGAGCACGGAATGCACCCCACATCCATCCTTGGGATTGGGATTTCCTGTCTCTCGCAAACAAAAAGGGCGACCCTTGCGAGTCGCCCTTCGTTCTTGCTGGCTGGTGCTTACTCTTTCCCGAGGTTCGGGTGGAGAAGCGAGGGAGCCGCGCCCAGAAGCAGGCGCGTGTAGTCGTCCTTGGGGTGGTTGAACACCTCTTCGGCGGTTCCCCGCTCGACTGCCTGACCGTGGTTCATGACGATGATGCGGTCGGAGATGTAGCGCACTGTCTGAATGTCGTGGCTGATGAAGACCATGGCAAGGCCGAGTTGCTTCTTCAGGTCCATGAGCAAGTTCAGAATCTGCGCGCGAACCGAGACGTCGAGTGCGGACGTCGGCTCGTCAGCAATGATGGCGTCGGGGTTGAGCGACAGCGCACGGGCGATGGCCACGCGCTGACGCTGACCGCCGGACATCTGGCCGGGCAGGGCATCGAGCACGGATTCCGGCAGGCCAACCATCTCGATGAGCTCATGCACGCGGGCCTCGCGAGATTTCGGATCGCCCACGTTGTGCACGATCATCGGGTCGGTCAGCTGGTCGCGCACGCTCATGCGGGCGTTCAGCGCGGTCGCCGGGTCCTGGAACACGACCGAGATCACGCGGCCGATGATGCGGCGCTGCGCTGCGGTGCGCTTCGTGACGTCGGTTCCCTTGAAATAAACATGCCCCGACGTGGGCGCTTGCAGGCCGCACATCACGTTTGCCGTGGTCGATTTGCCGCAACCCGACTCACCGACGATACCGATGGTCTCGCCTGGCATGAGCTTCAGGGTAAGGCCGTTCACCGCGTGCACCTTGTTCGGGTGCAAAATCGAGCCCGTGCGCGTCTTGAAGATCACGTGCACATCGTCAAGAAAGATGATAGGCGTCTTCTCGTCCCTGCCGTCTGCTGCGGTGCTCGTAGGCGCGCTTTCGCCCTTCGCGTCTTCCTGCTCGGTGATAAGCATGCGGCCTTCTGCGGACTCGATGTCGTTCACGGACTCTGTGTCGCTTGCAGCGGCGACAAGGTCCTTTTCGACGATTTCCGCTGCTTGGTTGTTCTTCTCGGTCATTTATTCCGCACCTCCCGGAAGGTAGGGCTTGATTCCCACGCGCTTCAGCTCGCTGTCGGGAAGCTCGGCATAGTAATGGTCGGTGCCCTTGACGCGCTTGAGCATCGGGCGCACGTTCGAGATCTTGTCCGGGTGGCTCGAGCGCGGGCGGAAGCGGTCGCCCTCGGGGAAGTCCTTCGGGGAGGGAACGCTGCCAGGTACCTGATGCAGTCGATTGCCGCCTGCCTCGATGGAGAGCACCGAGCCGAGAAGACCGCGCGTGTACTCGTGCACGGGGTTGGTGAGGATTTCCTTCACGGGGCCCTGCTCCACAACCTGGCCTGCGTACATGACGGTGATCGAGTTCGCGACCTCGGCGACGAGGGCGAGGTCGTGGCTCACGAACACCATGGCGAAGCCGAGCTCGTGCTGGAGCTTGTTCAGAAGGTCGATAACCTGCTTCTGCACAGTGACGTCGAGGGCGGTCGTCGGCTCGTCGGCGATGACAAGCTTCGGGTCGCGCGTGAGCGCCATGGCGATGAGCACGCGCTGGCGCTGGCCGCCGGAGAGCTCATGCGGGTAGGAGTCGAGCGTGCGCTTAGGATCGAGGCCCACAAGCTCGAGCAGTTCCTCGGCGCTGCGGGTGCCGCCGCGCTTGGTGAGCTGCTTCATCTGCGCTTTGATGAGCATCGACGGGTTCAAGCTCGAAAGCGCGTCCTGATAAATCATCGCGATTTCGCGGCCGCGCAGTTCGTTCATCTCCTTGTCGGAGAGGGTGAGCAGATTCTTGCCGTCGTAGAGAATCTCGCCGGAGATCTGCGCCTTCTTGTCGAGCAGGCCCATGATGGTGAGACTCGTGATGGACTTGCCGCAGCCAGATTCGCCCACAAGACCCATGGTCTGGCGCGGGCGGACGACGAAGCTCACGTGGTCGACGACGTTCACGTCGCCATGGCGCGGGAACTTGATGCAAAGGTCCTTCACTTCGAGGATCGGCGGCACGTCGGTGCGGGCGGGGAAGCGGTCGGTGCGCACAAGCTCGACCTTGCGCAGTGCGTCGAGGCGCTTGGTGAGCATTTCGGCCTGGGCGGCGTAGGCGAGCGTCGGGTCGGCGACCATGCGGTCGGCCTCGCGGTTGCCCTTAAGATCATTCTCGTCGACCTTAACGGCGGCCTTCGGGGCGGCGATCGCGTCGGTGATGCCCTCGGAGACGATGTTCAAGCAGAGCACCGTGATCATGATCATAAGGCCCGGGAACAGCGCCTGCCACCAGCGGCCGGCGAGCACGCCGTTGCGCGCGTCGGCGAGGATGTTGCCCCACGTCGGCGTCGGCTCGGGGATGCCGGCAGAGATGAAGGAAAGCGATGCCTCGAACACGATGGCGTCGGCGACGAGCACGATGGTAAACACGAGCACCGGGGCGATGCAGTTGCGCACGACGTGCTTCCAGAGGATCCAGGGGGCGCGAGCACCAGAGACAACGACGGCGCGCACATAATCCTGGTTGTACTCGCTCATCACGTTCGCGCGCACAATGCGGGCGATCTGCGGGATGTAGAGAAAGCCGATGGCGAAAATAAGCGAGGGTACGCTGTTGCCGAATACGACGATGAAGGTTGCGGCGAGCGCGATGCCAGGGAAGGACATGATGATGTCCAGGATGCGCATGATGATGTTGGAGATGCGCTGGCGCACAACGGCGGCGATGGCGCCGATGATGGAGCCAACCACGAGCGCGAACGCTGTGGCGCCCAGGCCGATGGTGAGCGAGTACTTGGCGCCGCACATCAGGCGCGACAAAACGTCTCGTCCCTTGTCGTCGGTGCCGAAGAGGTGCTCGCCGTTGGGCGCGGTGAACGAGGTGTAGATCGCATAGGGATCGTAGGGGGCGATGAAGTCGGCAAGGATTGCGACGGCGATGATCGCGATGAGCACGACAAGCGAGATGCGCGCGCCGATCGTCATGTTCTTCCAACGACGGAAGCGCACTTTGCCGGCGCCGGCCTCCATCTTCTTAGTGAGGTTGCCACGAAGTTGAGCCATGGTGCTACACCGTCCTGATTCGCGGATCGATAAGGATATAGAGCATGTCGACGATCACGTTGACGATGATGAAGGTGATGGCAACGACGAGGACGACACCCTGGACGAGCATGACGTAGTTCGAGGTGACGCCAGAAAGGATAGCCATGCCCATGCCGGGAAGCGAGAAGATGACTTCCAAGACGACAGCGCCGCCGATCATGTAGCCGAACTTCAGGCCGAGTACGGTGACCGGCGTGATGAGCGCGTTGCGAAGCACGTTGCGCGCGACGACGGTGCCGTAGGGGATGCCGAAGCCGCGGGCGGTGCGCACGTAGTCCTTGTCGAGTTCCTCGACCATCGACGTGCGGATGATGCGCGTCATCTGGCCGGTAAGGGGAACGGCAAGCGCGATGCCCGGCATTGCCATGCGGGCCAGCCAGCCGGCGGGGTTTTCCGTCAGCGGGGGAAGCGCGCCAGATGCGGGCAGCATGTGCAGCGTGGAAGAGAACAAAAGGATGAACAGCACGGCGAGCCAGAACGACGGCGTTGCAATGCAGGCGATCGAGAAGATACGGATGACCTGGTCAGGCCAACGATCGCGATAGAGCGCCGAGATGACGCCCAAGATCGCGCTCGCGATGATCGCGATGATGAAGCCGAAGAACCCCAACTGCAGCGTGATAGGCAGCGCCGTTGCGATGCGGCCTGCGACGGATTGGCTTGCGGGGCCGAAGGTTCCCAGGTCACCATGGAAGAAGCCCGCCATGTAGTTGCAGTACTGCACGACAACAGGGTCATCGAGGCCGTGTTGCGTGCGGTAGGCTGCAAGTTGTTCCGGTGACGCGTTTTCGCCCAGGGCTGAGTACGCCTGATCGATTGGCGATAACGACATCAGGAAGAAGACGAGAACGGTGACACCGAAGATCATGATGGGCAGCCAAATCAGGCGGTTGCCAATCAATCGCAACAGGTTATTCACTGATGTCCCCTCCTTTCGATTTCTGCTCGTGAGAGCATTTCTAAATATTGTTCGGCACCTCTTCGAGCGGTGCCGCGCCCAAGAATTGCCAACCTAGCATTATAACGGTCGGCCTCATGGCAAAGTCCATTTTTTATCGCAAGCGCATAACTCGGCTAGCGTTATCGCAGCTGTTTTTCGCAAACGTGCCACCAGTTGTTGCCCGTGCCCTTCGCGTATTCGCACCCTACGCAGGGCTTTGCGCAGAACTCGACGGTCCTCATGTCGTCGGTGAGAAGCTCGCTTCCCTCGTAGGGGGTGCGGGGGAGAGCTTCGTCCGCGGCTTCCATTCCCCTTATGTACATCGCTGCAAGCTGCTTCATGCCGCGATTCGTGGGATGCGTGCCGTCGATCGCCTCGTAGTCGAAGCCGAGGGCCGCCGCGTCGACGGGCGTGCAGTTGGGCTCGTCAGCTGCGGCGCTATGGATGGCCTTGTTGTACTCGTCGACGCAGATGCCGCGAAACCATCGAGGTGAGGTCGACTTCTCCGCTCCCTTCACGCGCCCGGGGAGAAGCGTTGCTGCCCAGATGTGGGCTTTCGGCCACTTCTCGTGCATGGTGCGAAGCATGCTGCGATACGAGCTCGCGAACTTCTCGACTGCCCCATCGGGCGCGAGTCCCGCAACGTTCCCCTTGTCAGGGCAGCTCGCCACAAGCTCTGCCGGCGCGTTCGGCGATCCGCCGCAAATCTGCGCGTAGGCCGATCCCCACCCGTAGTCGTTGATGCCGATGTAGATGAGGATGTCGTCGGGCGTCTTCCCGTCGCGCTCGAGCGCAGCGATGCGGCGCTCGCTTGCGCCCTGGGGAAACACGTTGCCCTCGCACACGCAGCCCGACCATGCCGCGTTTGCGAGGAGCTCGCCGTCGAAGTGGTTGATGACCTGCATCCACCAGGTGTCGGCGGGCGTTTGCACCCCCGTCGCCTCACGTTGCTCGCCCGTATAGAAAATGCTCCAGCCATCGGGAGTCACTCCTTCGAAGGTGCTGATGGAGTCCCCGTACACTGAAAAAAGTCGCTTCATGCGAAACCTTTCCTCCCTCTTTCGACTGCAATGCAACCAGTATAGTTGCGCTTGCCCGCTTTCCGCGTTTCACGGTTGTTATGCAACAAAAAAGCCCGCCTGGGGGAGGCGGGCTTTCGTGCAATGCAAAGCAGGCTGTCAGGCGAGCTTACTTGAGCTTTGCGTCCTGGAAGTACAGACCGGTGGTCGGGCTGGGCTCGAAGCCTTCGATCTTGTCTGCCCAGTAGCCGGTGAGAACCTTCTTGTGGAACAGCGGGTACAGCGGCACTTCCTCGGCGATGATGTCGAAGCACTTGTTGTAGGCTTCCTGACGAGCGCCCGCATCGGTGGCGCGGCGCGCCTCGTCGAGGTACTGGTTGAATTCGGTGCACTTGCCGTCGCCGGCCTTCGCCCAGCAGGTACGGCCCTGGCACCAGTCGGTATTCTCGCCGTAGAACCAGGCCAGATGCACGTCGGCGTTGGTGCCGAAGCAGGACACGTCGCCGGGGGCCAAGAACACGTCGTAATCGAGCACGGAATTGTCTTCCTTGGCGGCGAGCGACGGATAGGGGGCAGCCTGGACGTCGAGCGTGCAGGTCAGGCCGACAGCCTGGAGATCCTGCTGAATCTGAGCAGCGAGATCTTTGATCCAGTTGTCGATGACGAGGAGCGTGAAGGAGAGGTTCTCCTGGCCCGCCTCCTTGAGCAGGGACTTCGCCTTCTCGGGGTCGTACTTGTAGACGGTGGAAGCCTCATGGTAGGCCGGGTTGTCCTTCGGCAGGTAGGACGTGAGCGTTTCCGCCTGGCCGCCGAGCTGGTTGGAGATGAGCTTGTCGTAGTCGATGGCGTAGAAGAAGGCCTGACGGACGCGCTTGTCGTTGAAGGGCGCCTTCTGGCAGTTGAACATGAGGAAGCCGATGCCGTAGCTGCTGACGCTGTCGACCGTGACGCCGGCGTTCACGAGCTGGTCGCTGTTGGCGAACGGGATGTTCTCGCCAGCGACAGCGGTGCCTTCCTGAAGGGCGGTCACGCGAGCGGTGTTGTCAACGCGAACGAGCCACTGCATAGCGTCGGCGTTTGCCGGCTTTGCGCCGTTGTAGTTGGCGTTCGGCGTGAAGTTAAGCTCGCCGCCGTCCTCGCCGTTGCACTCGCCGAAGGCCCAGGCGCCCGACCCGATCGGCGGGGTAGGCATGGATTCCTTGGTGATTTCGCTTGCCGGGAACACACGGCACAGGGACAGGCGCTCTTTGAGCAGGCTGTCGCTGTCGACCGAAGGATAGGCGAGCTTGAAGGAAACCGTGGAGGCGTCCTTGGCGGTCACTTCGTCGATGAAGGAGAGCATGTCCTTGTAAGTTGCGTTGGCCTTGTTGGCCTCGACCACGGCGACGACGTCGTCGGCGGTCACTTCGGTGCCGTCGGAGTACTTGGCGCCCTGGCGAAGCGCGACCTCGTACTCGGTGTCGGAGACCTTCGTCGGCTCGCCGGCTGCGAGGGCGGCTTCGGTCTTGCCGCTGAAGTAGTTGAGCTCATAGAGACCCTCGAGGCAGTGCTGGATTGCGGGGAGCATGAGGGCAGAGCTTGCGCCGATGGGGTTGTAGTTGGCGTTCTTATAGCTGCAAGCAGCGACGATGGTGCCACCACCCTTGGCGGTGCCGTCGGACTTCGCGCCGTCATCCTTCTTTTCACTAGATCCGCCACCGCAGCCGGTCAGCGAAAGCGCGGCGAGCGCGCCTGCGGCAGTGGCGCCGGCGACGAAGGAGCGACGAGTGAGTTTCACTTGTTCCATGGATTACCCTCCAACTTTTATCGTTCGGGGACGGCCCCCGTACGCTCGTGCGCCTTCCTTTTGCGCACGAACGTTTCACATTATCTTCGAAATCGCTTAATAAATAAAGGGAAAGTAGAGGAATTCGCCCATCTTGTTCGAAAGTTGTAACGTTTCGGCGAGGGGGACAATTCTGAGCACTGCTATCTCATTAGTCACGTTTGACCAGCGATGAAGTGGTCATGAGGTTCCTTTCTGTACCCGAAACATCCCTCTTGGGCCCCGTGTGCTTGCCTGTGTGCTCTGGCGCGCCCATTTACCGAAGCGTAACAACCCTTGCAAGCGCCGTTTCGCGCTGCAGGCGGGTGGAGCGCGCCTGCGCTGCTACCATTCGAGGTGTCTTTATGAACAGACGAGATTGTGCACGAGGGCGCAGGGGGCACGCCTCATGCGCCTTTGCCCTTCCGTAATTATCTGAGGAGAGTGAGCATGGCACGAGAATTCAAGTCGATGGACGGCAACTCCGCGGCGGCGTACGTTTCCTACGCGTTCACTGAGGTGGCGGGAATCTATCCCATCACGCCGTCGAGCCCGATGGCTGACCTGGTCGATCAGTGGTCCGCCCAGGGCAGGAAGAACATCTTCGGCACGCGCGTGAAGGTGTGCGAGATGCAGTCGGAAGGCGGCGCTTCGGGCACGATGCACGGCTCGCTCGCAGCGGGCGCTCTCACCACGTCCTACACTGCATCCCAGGGCCTCCTCCTCATGATTCCTAACATGTACAAGATGGCAGGCGAGCTGCTCCCTGGCGTCTTGCACGTCTCCGCCCGCACCGTGGCCACCCAGGCCCTGAACATCTTCGGCGACCACTCCGACGTCATGGCCTGCCGCCAGACCGGCTTCGCCATGCTCGCCGAGGGTAACGTGCAGGAAATCATGGACTTGGCTCCGGTGGCGCACCTCGCGGCCATCAAGGGTCGCGTCCCGTTTTTGAACTTCTTCGACGGCTTCCGCACTTCGCATGAGGTCCAGAAGGTCGCATGCTGGGATTACGCCGATCTTGCCGATATGTGCGACATGAACGCGGTGCAGGCGTTCCGCGACCACTCGCTCAACCCTGAGCGCCCCTCCATGCGCGGTTCGCACGAGAACGGCGACATCTTCTTCCAGCACCGCGAGGCGTGCAACTCCTTCTACGACGAGCTTCCTGCCATCGTGGAGGACTATATGCACCAGATCAACGCCAAGCTCGGCACCAACTACGAGCTGTTCAACTACTACGGCGCGCCCGACGCCGACCGCGTGATCGTTGCCATGGGCTCGTTCTGCGACGTGGCCGAGGAGGTCATCGACTACCTCAACGCCCACGGCGAGAAGGTGGGCCTTGTGAAGGTGCGCCTGTACCGTCCGTTCGTGACGAGCAAGTTCGTAGCGGCGCTTCCCGAGACGGTGAAGAAGATTGCCGTGCTCGATCGCACGAAGGAGCCGGGCAGCGTCGGCGAGCCTTTGTACATGGACGTTCTGAACGCGCTCGCCATCGAGGGCCGCTCGGGTATCACCGTCGTCGGCGGCCGCTACGGCTTGGGCTCTAAGGATACCCCGCCCGCATCCGCGTTCGCTGTGTTCTCCGAGCTTGCGAAGGACGAGCCTCGCCGCCAGTTCACCATCGGCATCGTCGATGACGTGACCAACCTCTCGTTGCCTGAGGACCCCAACTGCCCGAACACCGCGGCGCCAGGGACTATCGAGTGCAAGTTCTGGGGCTTGGGCGGTGACGGCACGGTCGGCGCGAACAAGAACTCTATCAAGATCATCGGCGACCACACCGACAAGTACGTGCAGGCCTACTTCCAGTACGACTCCAAGAAGACGGGCGGCGTGACGATTTCGCATCTCCGCTTCGGCGACAGCCCGATTCGCAGCCCTTACTATATTAATAAGGCGGACTTCGTCGCCTGCCATAACCCCAGCTATATCACGAAGGACTTCCCCATCGTGAAGGACGTGAAGCCGGGCGGCACCTTCATGATCAACTGCCAGTGGACGCCCGAGGAGCTTGCGCACCACCTGTCCGCCGACGCCAAGCGCTACATCGCGAAAAACGACGTGCAGCTCTACACGATCAACGCGATCGACCTGGCTATCGAGATCGGCATGGGCAAGCGCACGAATACCATCCTGCAGTCGGCGTTCTTCACGCTTGCCGGCGTGCTCCCGCAGGCCGAGGCCATCCAATACATGAAGGATGCGGCTACGAAATCGTACCTGAAGAAGGGCCAAGCCGTCGTCGACATGAACCACAAGGCGATCGACGCCGGCGCGACCGCGTTCGTGAAGATCGACGTTCCCGCCGATTGGGCGGACGCCGCGGGCGACACGGCTGCCCCCGAGCTTGAGGGCAAGCCCGAGCTCGTCAAGCAGGTGCGTGAGATCATGGAGCCCGTCGGCCGCATGGACGGTGACTCGCTGCCCGTCTCCGCGTTCGTCGGCCACGAGGACGGCCAGTTCGAGCAGGGTGCGTCTGCGTTCGAGAAGCGCGGCGTTGCGGTAAGCGTTCCCAAGTGGGAATCCTCCACGTGCATCCAGTGCAACCAGTGTTCGTTCGTGTGCCCGCACGCTACGATCCGCCCCTATGCGCTCACCGACGAGGAAATCGCCGCAGCGCCTGAGAACCTTATCGCCATCCCTATGAAGGGCAAGCTTAAGGACACTTACCGCTACACCCTTGCCATCTCGCCGCTCGACTGCATGGGCTGCGGCGTGTGCATCGGCGTGTGCCCCACCAACTCGCTTTCCATGGTCGGCGCCGAGGGAGAGCTTGCCGAGCAGGACGTGTTCGACTACTGCGTTGAGAAGGTGGCTGACAAGCCCGAGGTCCAGGACAACTCCGTGAAGGGCAGCCAGTTCAAGCAGCCCCTGCTCGAGTTCTCCGGCGCCTGCGCGGGTTGCGCCGAGACCTCCTACGCTCGCCTCGTCACCCAGCTGTTCGGCGACCGCATGTTCATCTCCAACGCGACTGGGTGCTCCTCCATCTGGGGTGGTCCTGCTGCGACCTCGCCGTACACGGTCAACAAGGAAGGTCGCGGCCCCGCTTGGGCGAACTCGCTGTTCGAGGACAACGCCGAGCACGGCTACGGCATGCTGCAGGGTCATACCGCCGTCCGCCAGATGGTGATCGAGCAGACCGAGCAGCTGCTTGCCGCTGGCGCTCCCGAGGGTGCGGTTGCCGCGGCGCAGGCGTGGCTCGACGCGCGCGATGACTCCGCGGCTTCGAAGGACGCTTCCGCTGCCTATGTTGTCGAGCTCGAGAAGCTTGCGGAAGGCGAAGGGGAGGCGGCGGTACTTGCTGCCAAGATTCTCGCGAACAAGGATTACCTTGCGAAGAAATCCATCTGGATCTTTGGCGGCGACGGCTGGGCCTACGATATCGGTTACGGCGGACTCGACCATGTGCTCGCGTCCGGCGAGGACGTGAACGTGTTCGTCTTCGACACCGAGGTGTATTCCAATACCGGCGGCCAGGCATCCAAGGCATCCAACATCGGCCAGGTCGCGCAATTCGCGGCGGCGGGCAAGAACATCGCCAAGAAGAGCCTTGCCGAGATCGCCATGCAGTACGGATACGTGTACGTGGCGCAAGTCGCTATGGGAGCGAAGCCGGCGCAGACGCTCAAGGCTATCGCCGAGGCCGAGGCATATCCGGGACCGTCGCTTATCATCGGTTACTCTCCCTGCGAGATGCATGCCATCAAGGGCGGCATGAAGAACTGCCAGGAGGAGATGAAGAAGGCCGTCGACTGCGGGTACTGGAACCTCTTCCGTTACAACCCGGCAGCCCCTGCGGGCAAGAAGTTCACCCTCGATTGCAAGGAGCCTGCTGGCGGCTATCAGGAGTTCCTCATGAACGAGGCGCGCTACAGCCGACTCACGCGCGAGTTCCCCGAGCGTGCGGCCGAGCTCTTCGAGCGCAATGAGGAAGCGGCGATCGAGCGTTACAACCATTTGGTGAAGCTGAAGGAGCTCTACGCCGAGGACTAACGAGGCGGAAGGGCTTATATCGAAGCGCATAGGGAGGGCGCGGTTCTCGCAAGGGGCCGCGCCTTTCTTCGTTATGTGGGATTATGCACGGTCGGAAGATGAGGTGGCGGTTGGTTTCTCGGACGGAATGCTCGGGGAGCTGCGGCAGGCGGTTACCGAAGCCGGCGTCGAGGATCGCTTCTCCATCTTCCGTCGTGCATGGCAGGAGAGTTGGGACGGCGTCATGATGGACTACACGCAGGAGACGCGCTGGGCCGTCCTTTGTTGGAGGCCGCTTTATCCGCGCCCGCTCGTATGCCAACGTAAGAATGTCGTGCGCAGCTTCGTGCGGCAAAGCGCGTCCCGTATAATGGTTCTCATGCGATAGATGCAATCGAAAGGGGAGTGCATGGCAGACAAGAACAACAAGGGCTACGGCGTTCCCGCGGCTCCCGCTGTGCCTGCCTCTCCCGCGAAGCCGGCTGCCCCTGCGGCACCTGCCGGGCGGCCAGGGAAGTCCGCGGACAACGCTTCGCCTAACGTTCGGGAAGTATCTGCGAAAGAGCGCATTGACGCTCGTCGCCGCGAGCTCGAAAAGAAGCTCGCCGCTAAGGCGACCGCGGGTTCCTCGGAGGCTCGCAAGAACTCGCCCTCGAAGGCATCCTGCGCAGATAAGGGAGCATCTCCGCAGGCGGGAAGCTCGCCGACGCGCACTGCCTCTCCCGCAGGAACGGGAAGGCGTCCTGCGGCGGCGCCCTTCTTAGAGGAGCATCCCCATCCGAAAGGTGTTTCCGACCGCTTGCGCCAAACGATGGCGCACACGACGTCGGGGCGGCCGAAGGACGCGTTCGGCAAGGGAATGAAAAAGCCCCAAGCGACGGTCAGGCCGGAAGGCGGCAAGCCCGCTTCGCCCGAAGAGACCCCTAAGAAGAAGTCCTGTCTCAGCTCCATATTCGGCATCATCATCGCCCTTATCTTGGTCTCCCAGGTCGGAGGATGCGTGGCGTCTTGCGTGGGGGATGTTTTCGATTTGATCGATGACGATACCTCGAGCTGGTTTGAGGACTCGGGCTCGGAGCGCCAGGACGGCTCTTCTAGTTCCACGAACAGCTTCTCCAACGATGAAGCCGACGAGGCTGCGGCGCTTGCGTCCGCGCGCGATGCTTTGGCGTTGCTCGATTCGCGCGAGAAGATCGTCGACCGCATTGCTCAAGGGATAAATGCGAGATACGTCAAGATGTTCGGGTTCTCTGCTGACGATACGGGCATTGATTCGAAGGAGCTTGCGCGCTGGTTCATCGAGGGGGCATCATGCACGGTCGGCGATGACGACGTCTTCGTCTACACCGACGGTACTGCTGACGTGTTCGCCGACTGCGCGAGCGTTCCGGTATACAACTTCGTGTCGGCGGTTGACGATGCGGCGCGGTCGCTCGCAGCGGGCTCGCGCACTCCCACAAAGCAGCAGGTCGCTGCGGCAACGGAGACGGCGAAGGAGCGCACGAACTCCGAGTACGCTTTCATTATGTTCTCGCTTATCAAGACCGATGCTGGCTGGGTGCTCGATGAGGATGCTTTCGCGAGCGACACTGCCGACCACCTGTTTGGATTGTAAGGAGCTTTGCCATGAGGATTCCGAGCGAGGTTGTTATCAAAGCGCGGTCGCTCAGGATGGGAAACGGCGTGAGCGTTCCTGCCATCCTGTTTGTCTGCGGCGCCTGCGGGCGCGTGCTCAAGCCAGGCGAAGGTTCGCGCACGTGTCCCGACTGCGGAAGCCGCGATATAGAGACTCGGGTCGACCCTTCGCGCAGCGTTGTCGTCCGGCGTGCTTGTTGAGGATAGGACGTTCCGCCGGTCTGGCGGGAAATACGGCAAGAATCTTCGGCTACTTCTTTAATTGGTACATATGTTCGTGTATACTGAGTCCATGAATACGAACGAACATACTTCATACGACGTAGTCTTACTCCCGACATACGCCGAGGCGCTCTCCTATCGGAAGTGCGTTGCCGCCGAGGCCGGTCCCCGTGCGCTTTTTGGAGTGACGGTCGCCACGTTTCCCGCCTGGATTGCCGACCTCTGGGAGCTTTTCGGCGACGGCCGGGTTATCGCGAGTCCTCTCGAGGTGGAAGCGCTCTCCGCGTCGCTGTGCTCGAAGGACCCGGCTGCGGCAGGCTGCGCCCGCGTGGTGACGGCCTGCCTTCAAAGCGCGGGAATACCAGCCTTCGACGAGGCGTGCGCCCGTGCGAAGCGCGGTGAGGATTGCGGGGTCACTTTCGCGCAGGCTCGCGTGCTGCGCCTGTGCGCCGACGTGCGCGATGCGCTGCGCGACACCGGTCGTGTGCTTGTGGGGGAAGCGCTCAAGATACTTCCAGACGCCATGCCGTCGCGGCCCTTGCGCCTGCTCGTCGAGTGCTCTTCGCCCTTGTCAACGCAGCAGCGGGCATTCCTCGAGGCGTGTCCGCTTATCAGCTACGAGGTTCGCATGGCACCTGGCGGGGGAGGGATTCACCGTGCGCCCGAGGGCGCTCTCGTGAGGTTCGCCTTCCCCTCGGGCCGCTATGCCGAGCCGGCAACTTTGCGCGATATCCTTTGCGCCGAAGGGCGCGAAGGTGCGCTCGTCGCTTGTAAGGAGCCACTGTCCCTGTTCGAGAAGCTTGCGCCTGCGCTTGTGGAGGCGGGGCTTTCGTGCGCCGTTCGCGCGAGCGTTCCCTTTGCCCAGACCGACTTCGGGCGCGCAATGCTCTCGCTTCGGCGCTTTCTCGTGTCCGATGCCTGGCGCTCGGGCGATCTTGCAGATTATCTGCTCTCACCCTTCTCGGGGTTCTCTGTCGAAGGCGCCTACTCCATCGATGCGCAGGTTCGCGGCAACCGTCTCATCGATCGCGAGTCGATAACGGCGTCGCTGCGCGAGAAGAGCCGCCTGTTCGAGGCGATGGAGGACATCGCGACTGAACGAGACGCCGACATACTACTCGGCGAGCTCGAGGACGCGGTGCGTTCGATGGTCAAAAGGCCCGAAGCCTGGCGCCGCGAGCAGCTTGCGGCGATGGCGTCGCTGCGGGACGCCGCCTCGGCGGGACGTCTCGCCGATCTCGACATGGAAGGGGTCGTCGATCTTCTGGCTCATTCGAGCGTCGACATTTCGCGCTCGTTGGGCGTGGGCGATGACGGGCGCTTTTACGGCGGCGATCTTACGGTCCTGCCTGCCGACGTTGTGTTCGCGGACTATCGACATGCGATGTCTTTCCTCTCTGCATCCTGCGATATCGCCGTTGCGTGCGATCTCACGAGCGCCGCATTCCCCGCTTCCGATTCCGACGACGCGGCGACGACGCTTCTCGCCAAGCTGGGAATCTTCCCAGACGACGATGCGCTCTCTCGTATGCGCCGATCGTTTACGGCCCTGTTGGCGGCGCCCCGCAAGACGTTCCTTGTCGTTCGTTGCCTCAACGACGAGAATGCCGACCCGACGTACCCCGCCGCCGTCCTCGAGGAATTCATCGACTGCTATCGCGAGGATCCGTCTGCAACCGACGACATCAAGAATCCCTTCATGTTGCCCGCTTGTTTGCAGGAGGGGATCGTCGAGCGCGGGGAGGAGACCCTTGTCGAGAATGCCGTCATGGCGGGCGGTGACCTGCCATGCGAGATGGTCGAGCTTCCCGTGCCCGGCGAGGTGTCGGCTTCGAAGCGCCCGCTTGTCGTGTTGCCGCGCGTAGTGGCGGGCCGGGTGGTCGACGAGCCGTGCCTCTCTCCCTCGCAGATTGAAAGCTATCTGGAGTGCCCGTACAAGTGGTTTGCCCAGCGCCGTTTGCGTCTCGAAGGGCTCGACGAAGGATTCGGCCCGCTGCAGATGGGCGATTTCGCCCACAGTGCGCTCAAGAGCTTCTACACCCATTTCCAAGAAGAGGTCGCACCCAAGGTGACGCGCGGAACGATTGATTCTGCCCGTACCATCATGCGTGATGTGCTCGATCGGCACGAATCGCGCCAATACGACCTGAAGCCTTCGGACAACCGTCTCGTTCCTACGACGGAGCTCGAACGGCGCGACATGGATTCCCTCAAGCGCAAGCTGCTCGACTACCTCGATTACGAGGCCGAACTTCTGCCGACGTTCCACCCTGCATATCTGGAATACAACGTTGCGGAAGGCGCAACGGCAGAATACGCAGGTCATCTGCTCGTTGGAACGGCGGACCGCATCGATGTCGACAATGAGGGGCACGCCGTGGTGCTCGACTACAAGGCGTCGGTTTCTCCGGAGCACGAGCTTGCCGTGCGCGAAGAGGGAAGGCTTGGCAAGGTGCAGACGCTCATCTATGCTCAGGTGGCCCGTCGAATGCTCGGGCTTAACCCTGTTGGTGCGCTCTATGTTTGCTACGGAAAGAGGTGCGCCGTTACCGGAGCCTATGACGCTACCGTACTCGAGTCGCCGCACCTTCCTTCCATGCGTCACGACAAATGCGAGTTCGCGCCGCGGGACGGTGAGTCATTTGCCGACCTGCTCGACAGGACCGAAGAGGCGATTGCCCGCGGTGTCGAGCGCATGCTTTCAGGCGACGTACGCCCCGATCCTTCAAGCCCCCATGCATGCACCTGGTGCCCGGTGCTCTCATGCGCAGAAAGAAGGGCATAACATATGGCTCTCACTCCTAGACAGAAACAATGCGTCGATACGCTCGTGGGCCCTGTGGCGGTGTCTGCTGGTGCAGGCAGCGGAAAGACGTTTACGCTTACCCGTCGCATCGTTCATTCGCTCGAATGCGGGTTCGTTTCCGGCATCGACGAGGTGCTCGCGATTACGTTCACCTCGAAGGCGGCGGGCGAGATCAAGTCGCGTGTGAAGGGCGCGCTCAAGGCCTGTGGGCGGACTGACCAGGCGCTTCTCGTCGACTCCGCCTGGATTTCAACCATTCATGGCGCCTGTGCCCGCATGCTGCGAGCCCATGCGCTCGACTTAGGGATCGCCCCCGATTTCACGGTGGCGAATGAGGCGGCTGCGAACGATATGCTCGATGCCTCGCTCGAGGAGGTGCTCGGCTCTGAGAACGACATCATCTCGCCGGGCGACTACGATGCGCTATTCACGGAGTATGCAGCTCGTCAGGCGGGATCGATGTCTGCCGCAAGCGTTGAAGGCATGGTGCGCGACATCGTCGTTGCTGCGCAATCGAGCCCGGAAGGGATGACGTCCATCGTGCCGGCGCCGTCGGCGGCATCGCCTCGCAAGCTTATGGCGCGCATGGCGTCTTTGGCGGGCGATATCACGGCGGTGTGCGAGGCCCAAAAGCCGGGAAAGACCCGTGATGCGTTCCTCGACGGTACGGCCCGTGCGCTCGAGGGGCTCGAGGACGCGCAGCAGCAGGGTGCGGAACCATCGCCTGAGCAGGTCTTAGAGCTATTCAACGCGTTTCCGGTTCCCAGTCGTGCGTTCGGCACGTCTGAATACAAGGAGTACGCAACCGAAGCGGCGCAAGGGTATCTCTCCTTGATGATGGAAGCTCGCCTTGCCCTCGCCGAGCCGCGCATGCGCGAGGTGATCGACTTATCGGGTCGTGTCTTTGATGCGTATCGCCGGCGCAAGCGCGAGGCGGGCGTGCTCGACAACGACGACCTGCTCACGATGGCGTCGCGCATGTTCAGCGAGCACCCTGAAATCGCTGCCGAGTACGCCGATCGCTTCAAGCTGATTATGGTCGACGAGTTCCAAGACACCGATCAGCTGCAGGTGAACATGATCAAGCGCATGGCGGGCAAGAACTTCGAGCGCCTGTGCACAGTTGGCGATGCGCAGCAGAGCATCTACCGTTTCCGCGGGGCGGACGTCTCGGTCTACGACAGGCACCTTGCCTCGGTGGCAAGCACTAACGAAGCAGGGCTCATCGAGCTTGCCGATAATTTCAGAAGCCATGGTGACGTGCTCGCGTTCGTCGACTGCGTGTTCAGTCAGCCGAGTGTATTCGGGCGCTCGTTCATGTCGCTTTCCGCGTCGCGTGACTCTGGTCGCATCGACTGCCCCTACCAGGGGTCTGACCCGCGCATTGAGGTGCAGCTCACCACCTATCCTCGAGGTGTTTCCTCGGATGCGGCGCGCGCTACGGTTGCGCAGCGGATTGCGGAGCGTTTTGCGAAGCTTGTCGACGAGGGCCACTCGGCGGGTGACATGGTGGTCTTGCTTGGCAGCATGCGGTGTGCCGATATTTATGCTAATGCTATACGCGAGAAGGGGCTTTCCTGCGTGGTCTCAGGGGGGTCCATATTCGGCCGCGCGCCGGAAGTGCGCCTTGCGGTGCGGCTCGCCGAGGTCATTGCGAACCCCAAGGATACTGAAGCCCTTTTCGAGGTGCTCTCGAGCGAAATCTTCGCACTCACTGCAGACGATTTCATCGACCTTTCGACAGGCCTTGACGAGCTGCGCGGCATTCCCCGCCGCCGTTCGCTCGATTCCGGTGTGTCGGTGTGCGCCGCCGCTGAAGGCGAAGCATTGCTTGCTCCTGGTCTCCGCGCTGCGGTAAGAACGCTGAAAAAGGCGGCATCCCGTGTGAGGCTCGAGCCCCTCTCTGAGGTTATGGAAGGCGTTCTCGTCGATTCTGGCTGGCTACGCCGGCTCGAGGACGAAGGCGCCGAAGGGCTTGCGCGTGCGGCAAATGTCTACAAGGCATGCCGCCTTGCTCGCGATATCGAGCGCAGGAAAGGGTCGGGTCCCGCTCAGACAGCGGTCGAGCTGCGCGCGCATGTCGAAATCGCGAAAGAGGCCCCAGGGTCGCTTTCCTCGAAAGCGGGAGATTTTGTTCGCATCATGACCGTTCATGCGAGCAAGGGCCTCGAATTCCCCATTGTTGCGGTGGCGGAGCTGCGTTCCGACGAGGTGCGCTCATCACGAATGGTGCGGACCACGCTCAATGGCAAAACCTACCTCTCGCTCGATGCGGGAGCGACGGCAACGCGTTTGACCGCGAAGCAGTCGCAGCTCATCGCGAAATGCACGTCGGTGGACCCTTTCGAGGGAAGCGAAGGCGACGAGTTCTACCAGCAGCTGATCGAGAACCCTGGCGACCACAGCCCTGTGGAGGTTCGCTGCGCGATTCGCCAGCATGAGTATCTCGGTGAAACCGAGGAGACGCGTCGGCTTCTCTATGTCGCGCTCACCCGCGCAAAGGAAGCGATCATTTGCGCAATTGCCGGGAAGGCGACAAAGGACGACCCGACAGGCCTTGCAAAGAGCGTATGGGGAAGTGTGGAGTCCGCCCTATGCGGGGAAGGCAATGCCTTCGAGTCAGGCGTGTCTCTTCTCGATTTCGGCGGCGAGTCTCCTGCGCGCGTTGAGCGCATCGACTTGGCTGTTGAGTCGGAAGAACCTTGTGATTCTGAAGGCGTCGACGCCGAAGACAACGATGAAGCGGCAAATCAAGAAGAAGGGTGCTCGCTTGAGGACGGATCAAACTTAGCGCGTCAAGCTATCGCGATTCCCGAGGTCTTGCCCTACTGTGAGCTGTCGGCACAGGCGTGGCCTGCGTCCCGTGCCGATGTGTTCAGCTATTCGTCGATCGCACACGGCTCATCGGATGAGGTTGAAGTCGACTCGTTTGAGGATGATCGCGCATTGCCGAAAGCGTCGCCCATCGAAGAGCCTGGTTTTTCGGAGGCGGACGAGAAGGCGTGGACTGCGATTCGAGCTTCGCTTTCGAGAGATGCCGACAAGGCGACGGACTTGGGCACCGCCTTCCATAGGCTTGCCCAGCAGGCGGTATGCGCCCATAACGAGGGTGCTCCCCTCAATTGCCCTGACAAATCGCACGTCGATGCGCTCGCTTGCCATTGCGGGCTTTCCGACTTGCAGCGCATTCGCCTCACCGAAGCGCTTGCGCGATGGTTTGAAAGCGATGTTGCGGCACGCGTCGTGACATTTTCCCGCCTTCGCGCGGAAGTTCCCTTCTTCGTGCGCGTGGGACACGGAGTCGACGCTCCTTTCATGGAGGGGGAAATCGATCTTCTCGCCGATGGGGAAGACGGTCGCACAGCGCTTGTTGTTGACTACAAAACTGGTGGGTCGCCAGGGGAAACGCCGGCACAGTTGCACGAAAAGCATCGACTTCAGGCGCTTTGCTACGCGTATGCCCTGCTCATGCAAGGCTATGAATCCACGGAGTTCGCATTCGTGCGCGTGGAACAGCCCGACGATACCAAAGAAGGCCAGCCGCAGCAGGTGAACTATATCTTTACCGCAGCTGACCTTCCGACAATCGAAGGGGAGATACTTGCGCGCTACGCGAGCAGCTTCTCCGCGTAAGCGATCTTCACGCAGCAGACGAACACGTTGAGCGCCTCGCGAAGCTCGTAGAGCGGGGGAAGCGTGGGCGCGATGCGAATGTTGCTGTCGTAGGGGTCGTGCTTGTACGGCCAGGTCGCGCCGGCATCCGTCATCGTGACACCCGCTTCCTTCGCGAGCTGCACGATGCGCTTTGCACACCCCTCAGGTGCGTCGAAGGACACGAAGTATCCGCCGCGCGGCTTGGTCCAAGTGCATCCGCCGACTTCGGAAAGGCCCATGGTGAGCTCGTTTTCGACGAGCGTGAACTTCGGGCGCAGGATATCGGCATGCTTCTCCATGTGGGCGGCGAGGCCGTCGGCGTTCTTCAAAAACCTCACGTGGCGAAGCTGGTTGAGCTTGTCGTAGCTGATGACGGTCGTGGCCATGCGTTTCTTGATCTCGGCGATATTGTCAGGACTCGCGGCGATGGCAGAGATGCCGGCTCCGGGAAGCGTTACCTTCGACGTGGACGCGAACTTGAAGTAACGGTCGGGGTTGCCCGCTTCTCGGCACGCTTCGGCGATGTCGAGAAGTTGGTCCTGGTCGGCCTTGAATGGGTTCAGGTGATGGACGCTATAGGCGTTGTCCCAGAAGATGCGGAAATCGTCAGCAGCGCAGGGCATGGCTGCCAAGCGACGAACGACTTCCTTGGAATAGGTGACGCCGCCGGGGTTGGAGTACTTCGGAACGCACCAGATACCCTTCACGGAATCGTCCTTGGCGACGATTCTCTCGACCTCATCCATATCGGGGCCGTTTTCGTTCATCTTCACGGGAATCATCTCGATGCCGAACGATTCCGTGATGCCGAAGTGACGGTCGTAACCAGGAACGGGGCAGATCCACTTGATTCCCGGATACTGTGCCCAGGGTTTGCTGCCGAGGGTGCCGAAGTCGAGGCATCGCGCGACGGCATTGCCCATGAGCGTCAGGCTCGAGTTTCCGCCGACGATCACATTTTCCGGTGCATCATCGAGCATTGTTGCCATCAGGCGCTTCGCCTCGGGAAGACCATCGAGCACGCCGTAGTTGCGACAGTCGGTGCCGTCCTCGGCGATGCAATCCTGCGCGCTGGAAATACAGGAGAGCAGGGGCAGGCTCAAATCGAGCTGCTCTGCGCTCGGTTTGCCGCGAGCCATATTGAGTGAAAGACCCTTTGCTTTGAACTGCGCGTACTCTTCTTTTAATCGATCGAGCTCGCTTTGGAGCTCCGCGCGATCCATTTGTTCGAATGCTGCCATTTCTCATCCTTTGCCGTGTGCGGCGAAACGTGCGACACGCCGCGAATCTTGCTGACCTTGATATTACGTTTGCACGCGCGATGCGACAAGTTTCAATTGCGAGAAATCCTCGGCATTCTCGCGTATCGCAGGTATCGACACCACTCAAACACCCTTTCATGCTCTTTACTAAAGAGAGCGAAAGGGTCGCCATTCTCGCGAATCGCACACGCAGCGACCGAAATATCACTTTAGTCGGGAAAAGTATGCCGTATAATTCGCCTATTCGGCAATCGAGAGGGATGAAAATGGTAACTGGTGATTTTTGTGTACTCCTGGCGATGCTTCTGTATTTCATCGTCGTTGTGCTCATCGGCTTCGTCTATGCGAAGAAGTCGAACGCCTCAAGCGAGGCGTACTTTCTCGGCGGTCGCGGGCTCGGCCCGTGGCTCACGGCGCTTTCCGCGGAAGCGTCGGACATGTCCGGATGGCTTCTCATGGGCCTTCCCGGCGTCGCGTACTTCACGGGCGCGTCGGACGCCATGTGGACGGCAATCGGCCTTGCGATCGGCACGTATCTCAATTGGAAGTTCGTGGCGAAGCGTCTGCGCAAGTACTCTGAGGTGGCGAACAACTCCATCACCGTCCCCGACTTCTTCTCGAACCGCTTCCACGACAACAAGCATGTTCTCATGACGATCGCGGCAATCATCACGCTCGTTTTCTTCTCGATTTACACGGGAAGCTGCTTTGTGACCTGCGGTAAGCTGTTCTCGACGCTCTTCGGGCTCGACTACGCGACGATGATGGTGCTCGGTGCCATCATCGTGTTCCTCTACACGTTCGTCGGCGGATATCTCTCCGTCTGCACGACCGACCTTATCCAGGGCACGCTCATGTTCTTCGCACTTGCCACGGTGTTCATCGGCAGCGTCGCGCAGGCGGGCGGCGTTGAGAACACGGTCGCTTTCCTGCAGGATATCCCCGGATACCTTTCGGGCACGCAGATTGCAACCCCGATTCTCGATGCGGCGGGCAACCAAGTCGTCGAGAACGGCGCACCGCTGTTCGGAGCAGCAGGGGAGTACGGGCTCATCACCATCGTGTCGGGTCTCGCGTGGGGCCTGGGATACTTCGGTATGCCCCAGGTGCTCGTGCGCTTCATGAGCGTGCGTCATTCCGACGAAATCAAGAAGTCCCGCATTATCGCGATGATCTGGCTGGTGGTGTCGCTTTCGAGTGCGGTGTGCATCGGCCTTATCGGGCGCGCCGTCATCCCGACGGAGTTCCTCACACAGTCTGCCGCGGAAAACGTCTTCGTCGTGCTCTCGCGCATGATTCTGCCATCCTTCGCCTGCGGCCTCGTCGTTTCGGGCATCTTCGCCGCGGCGATGAGCTCCTCGTCTTCCTATCTGCTCATTTCCGGCTCGGCGGTCGCAACGAACATCTTCAAGGGCCTGATCAAGCGCGACGCGACCGATCGCCAGGTTATGATCGTCGCCCGTTTCACCTTGGCGGCCGTTCTTCTGTTCGGCATCATCATCGCGATGGATTCCAACTCGTCCATCTTCAACGTCGTGTCCTACGCATGGGCGGGCTTCGGTGCGTCGTTTGGCCCCCTCGTGCTGTTCTCCCTGTACTGGAAGCGCACGACGCTGCAAGGTGGTATCGCCGGTATGCTCGTCGGTGCTGCGTCGGTCTTCGCGTGGCATAATCTGGTGAAACCCCTCGGCGGCTGGTTCGGCGTATATGAGCTCTTGCCGGCATTCGTGTTCGCCTGCATCGCCATCGTGGTGGTCTCGCTGCTCACGAAAAAGCCTTCCGAGGAAATCGAAAAGGAATTCGATACCTACATGGATCTCGACGTGTAGCGCGCCTTCAGTGCCAATTGAGCGAAACGGCCCCTGTGCAGACAGCGGGCCGTTTTTGTTTATGGGGCAAGACAGAATGGCGGTTTTCCGACTCTGTGAGAGATGCGGGAGATGGAGCCGTCTCAATTAGTGGAGGGGGAGGCGAGTGGGGGCCTTGGGTGTGCGTCCTGATTCCATGCCGACCAACGTCTTTCCAGCTCGTTGATGCGGCAATTACCTTAGGGGTATAAAGGACGCCCCCGTTTCTCCTTGAAGAAGCGGGGGCGTTGAATGCATCTTATAGTGAGAGACTTAGAACCTCAGCGCATGAGTGAATCCCGACCACGAAAGAGCGTCGGTGTCTCGCACGTAAGCTCCGAACGTGGGAGCGTGCACGTAATGAGATCCACCGTAGCTCACGGCAATTCCCACGTGCCCACTGCGCCAGAGAACATCACCCGGGCGAGCTTCAGAAACAGGCCCACGCCATGATGCGCAGTTGTAAAGCGCCTCGCTTTGATGCGGAAGGGAAACACCAACTTGCAAATATGCCCAGCGCACGAGTCCGGAGCAGTCGAAGGCGTTCGGACCTTCGGCACCCCACACATACGGGCAGCCGATGCGCGACATGGCGTAGTCGACAACCGAACCATAGGAGGGGACATCGGAGCTGCCGCCAGTGTAACCGCCGCCACTGCTGGAGCCACCGCCGCTGCTTGACCCGCCACCGCTCGAGCTGCCGCCAGAACCGTTATTGCGATTCGCGGCCGCTGCCGCTTCGGCCGCCGCCGCAGCTGCCGCTGCGGCCTGCTCTTGCTCGAGGAGCTCCTTGGCTTCGGCATCAAGTGAGTTGACAAGCTCGGTGGCCTGGTCGACCTTTGCTTGGACCTCCTGCTGGATTTGCGCGGCTTCAGCAGCTTTGTCAGCTGCGATCTGCTCTTGACGCGCGTATTCGTCCTTGGAGGCCTGCAGCTGCTCTCGCAACTGTTTAGAGGTGTCGACCATTTCGGAGTCGTTGTTGTTCATCTGCGTGAGCAAATCCCAGTTCGACGTGAATTCATCGAACGAGGTTGCTCCCAAGACGAAATCGAGGAAGCTCGCGGATCCCGTGCGGTACATGCTGCGCGCACGAGTAGAGAGCTTACCCTGCAACTCTTGGATTTGGGCGTTCGTGTCGTCGATTTTAGCTTGCTCGGCCGCCATAGCGTCTTGAGCTGCTTGCTGTTCGTCCAAAGCCCCATAATAATTATCTGAGGCTGTTTCCAAGTCAGCCTGAAGGCTGATCAACTGATTGCGAACGGCATCGGCTTCGGCCTGCTTCTCAGCTGCCGTGGCGCCGAATGCGATATTCGGAGCGGCCATCGTGACAGCACCTACTGCTGCCGCTGTACCGATAAACGCTCGCCTTGATAGTGTGTTCGTATGCTCGCTCACTGAGGAACCTCCTTGGTTGAGCATGCTGGTGTTCGTTTGGCAAAAGCGTATTTATAATAACACGTAGGGATAACGCTCGCAGGCGGGGGAGCGTTCAATTCATAACACCAGGTCATATGTGACGCAACTTTGCATATGGGGCGATTTGCGAAGGAATGGTGGATAGATACGCCCGGAGGCGTGTAAGGTATTGACAGCCACCCCAGCCTACCGTAATATTCTCTTGCTCGCTGCGCCGGGGACGGCAAAAAGCGGGCGGCAGCTTGATAAATACACATGAATTAAGCGTCGATCATGGGCGTGTGCCCGAGTGGTTAAAGGGGACGGGCTGTAAACCCGTTGACTCTGTCTACCTAGGTTCGAATCCTAGCGCGCCCACCATGATTGCCTGTTTAGCTCAGTCGGTAGAGCACTTCGTTGGTAACGAAGAGGTCACCAGTTCGAATCTGGTAGCAGGCACCAGTCTTTTACGGCGGTGTAGCTCAGTTGGTTAGAGCACACGGTTCATACCCGTGGCGTCACTGGTTCGAATCCAGTCACCGCTACCATTGATATTAGCGCGTCCTTTATGGGCGCGTCGTTGTTTATTACGTTTTTGCTTAAGCGAAAACCAAAATAAGGAGGAAAAGAATGGCAAAGGAGAAGTTCGAGCGTACCAAGCCGCATGTTAACATTGGTACGATCGGCCACGTCGACCATGGTAAGACCACGCTGACGGCAGCCATTTCCAAGACCCTGTCCATGAACGACGGGTCTCATGGTACTGCCCATGCGGACTTCACGGCTTTCGAGGACATCGATAAGGCTCCTGAAGAGCGCGAGCGCGGTATCACCATTTCGATTGCTCACATCGAGTACGAAACCGACAAGCGTCACTATGCACACGTTGACTGCCCGGGCCATGCTGACTACGTCAAGAACATGATCACCGGTGCTGCTCAGATGGACGGCGCGATCCTCGTTATCGCTGCTACCGACGGCCCGATGGCCCAGACCCGCGAGCACATCCTGCTCGCCCGTCAGGTTGGCGTTCCCTACATCGTCGTGTTCCTGAACAAGTGCGACATGGTCGACGACGAAGAGCTCATCGAGCTCGTCGAAATGGAAACTCGTGAGCTCCTCAACGAGTACGAGTTCCCCGGAGACGACCTGCCGATCATCAAGGGCTCTGCACTCAAGGCTCTCGAGGGCGACCCCGAGTGGCAGCAGAAGATTTGGGACCTCATGGACGCTGTCGATGAGTACATCCCGACTCCGGAGCGCGACGTCGACAAGCCGTTCCTGATGGCTGTTGAGGACACCATGACCATTACTGGCCGTGGTACCGTTGCTACCGGTCGTGTTGAGCGCGGCGTTCTTCATGTCAACGACCCGCTGGAGATTGTCGGTATCAAGGAGACCCAGAACACGGTCTGCACCGGCATCGAGATGTTCCGTAAGCTGCTCGACGAGGCTCAGGCTGGCGATAACATCGGCTGCCTGCTCCGCGGCATCAAGCGCGAGGACATCGAGCGCGGCCAGGTTCTCTGCAAGCCGGGTTCGGTTACCCCGCATCAGGAGTTCGAGGGCCAGGTCTACATCCTTACCAAGGAAGAAGGTGGCCGTCACACCCCGTTCTTCGATGGCTATCGTCCGCAGTTCTACTTCCGCACCACCGACATCACCGGTGTTGCGCACCTGCCCGAGGGCACCGAGATGGTTATGCCTGGCGACAATGTCACCATTACCGCTGAGCTCATCCACCCGGTCGCCATGGAGGAAGGCCTCCGCTTCGCTATCCGCGAGGGTGGCCGCACCGTTGGTTCCGGTCGCGTGACCAAGATCATCAAGTAACTTAAGTTTGTAGTTGCTTATGGCGAGGGGATGCGATATAGTATCCCCTCGCTGTTCGAATTCATGTGTATGCGACAGCTTGCTAGAAGTGATTGGTAAAAGGAGTTATTAATGCGTACGTTGGTCACCCTGGCCTGCACTGAGTGCAAGCGCCGCAACTACACGACCAAGAAGAACAAGCAGAACAACCCCGACCGCCTCGAGTTTAACAAGTATTGCAAGTGGTGCGGTAAGCACACTGTGCATCGCGAAACTCGTTAGAGGATCGGTCTAGAATCAGGTACAGGCCAGTAGCTCCAATTGGTAGAGCGGCGGTCTCCAAAACCGTTTGTTGGGGGTTCGAGTCCCTCCTGGCCTGCCAGCTTGTCGTATGCGAGCAGCCTTGAAAGGCTGCTTGTTTGGCGTTTAGAAGGAATGATAAATTCCCGAATAAAGGAAGCACATGGCAAAGAAATCTAAGACTCAACGAGCGAAGGCTTCCGCTGCTCGTGCCCAGCGCAAGCAGGCGCGCGAGGAGCTCGGAAACGAATCGCCAGCCTCTGAGAATGTGAAAGAGGTCGCCGAGGAGAAGCCGAAGCGTTCTTTGTTTAAAAAGGATACGGATTCAAAGGAAACCGCTGAGAAATCGGCGGCTAAAGCTGTCTCCAAGGACAAAAAGGACGCGAAGCCCAAAAAGAAGCGTTTCCAGTTCTTCCGCGATGTGAAGGCTGAGATGAAGCGCGTTACGTGGCCGACGAAGCAGGATGTTGCGCGTTGGAGCGTCGTTGTTGTCTGCGCTTTGATTTTCTTCGGTGTCTACGTTGCTGTTCTCGACAACTTGATTGCCACGCCGTTGCTCGTCTTTGTCTCGGGGCTGGGAGCTTAAGTCATGTCGAAGAAGTGGTATGTGCTGCACACGTATTCTGGCTATGAAAATAAGGTCAAGACCAATCTTGAGATTCGTGTCGAGACCATGGGGCTTGAGAACAACGTGTTCGCAATTGAGATCCCCACGGAGATGGTGACTGAGATCAAAGAGGGCGGTCGCCGTGTGGAAAGCGAGAAGAAGGTTTTCCCCGGCTATGTTCTCGTCCGTATGGAGCTCGACGACCGTAGCTGGGCTGCGGTTCGCAACACCCCTGGTGTTACGGGTTTTGTCGGTAGTGATGGTAAGCCCGCTCCGCTCACGCGCGATGAGTACAACAAGATCATGAAGCGCACGAGCCATGAGGCTCCAAAGAAGACTTCCACCACGTTGGAAGTGGGTCAGACTATCAAGGTGGTTTCCGGTCCTCTGGCCGAGTTCGATGGCGTTATCTCCGAGGTTGCGCCTGAATCCGGCAAGGTGAAGGTCATGGTATCCATCTTTGGTCGCGAAACGCCGGTCGAACTTTCCTTCGATCAGGTCGCTCGCATTTAAGTTGAGTGCACTAGCGTATACGTCGGTGCCCGCGTGGACCGGGGCTTCTCACCGTGTATATGCTTTGCGATAGAGAGTAACCAGTAAGCGATTCATCTGAAAGGTAGTACAGATGGCTGAAAAGAAGCAAACCGGCTTCGTCAAGCTGCAAATTCCGGCTGGCGCTGCCAACCCGGCTCCGCCGGTAGGCCCTGCTCTTGGTGCGCAGGGCGTCAACATCATGCAGTTCTGCCAGGCGTTCAACGCTCAGACGCAGGATCAGTCCGGCACCATCATCCCTGTTGAGATTACGGTTTACGAGGACAAGTCCTTCACCTTTGTGTGCAAGACTCCGCCCGCGGCCGTGCTCATCAAGGAGAAGCTCGGCATTAAGAGCGGCTCCGGCATCCCCCAGCTGAAGACTGTCGGCACGCTGACCGACGCTCAGCTCACGGAAATTGCCGAGATCAAGCTCCCCGACCTGAACGCCAACGATATCGATGCCGCGAAGGAAATTATTGCTGGCACCGCTCGTTCCATGGGCGTTCGCATCGAGGGCCGCGAGATGAAGATCAAGTACGTTCCTTCTCGCAAGGTCGCCGCAATGCTCCAGGGCAATGCCTAATCGCACCTACCTGTTTGTTTAAGTGGAAGAGCTAACAACTCGCCAATACCACGAAAGGATTTAAAGAATGGCTAAGAAATCCAAGGCTTATCGCGAGGCTATCGCGAAGGTTCCTTCTGAGGCCGTGGCCCCGCTTGAGGCTATGAAGGTCGTCAAGGAGGTCGCCACTAAGAAGTTCGACGAGACCGTGGAAGTTCACTTCCGTCTCGGCATCGACACCCGCCAGGCTGACCAGCAGCTCCGCGGCACGGTGTCCCTGCCCAACGGCTCTGGCAAGACTGTCCGCGTTGCCGTGTTCGCCGAAGGCGCCATGGCTGAGGCTGCCAAGGAAGCTGGCGCCGACATCGTGGGCACCGAGGAGCTCACCCAGCAGATCCAGGCTGGCGAGTTCAACTTCGACGCCGCTGTGGCTACTCCGGACCAGATGGGCAAGGTTGGCCGTCTCGGTAAGATCCTCGGCCCCCGCGGTCTCATGCCGAACCCCAAGCTCGGCACGGTGACTACCGATGTTGCCAAGGCTATCAAGGAGCTCAAGGGCGGCCGTGTTGAGTATCGCGCCGACCGTTACGGTATCGCTCATGTTGTTCTCGGCAAGGCCAGCTTCACTGCTGAGCAGCTCGCTGAGAACTACGGCACCGTTTATGACGAGGTTCTTCGCATGAAGCCGGCTGCTGCCAAGGGCAAGTATGTGAAGTCCATCTCCGTCTCCTCTACGATGGGCCCGGGCGTTGCGGTCGATTCTTCCGTGACCCGCGCGTACACCGAAGCTGCTGAATAGCTTATTAGGCTACTCAATCTATCGATAGAAGAGCGTGGCATTCGTGCCGCGCTCTTTTTGTTTTTGCAGGTTATACTTTTTGTAGCCGAACGAAAGGGATGGTATCGATGAGAGCTAATGCTGTGATCTTGAAGTCTCCTGACGAAATCGACGCAATGCGCGAGGCGGGGCGCCTTTCCGCGAAGGTGCTTCGAATCCTGGGCGAACAGGCGAAGCCAGGTGTATCGACGCTTGAGCTTGACGAGCTTGCGGAGGAGACCATCCGCTCCGAAGGGGGTATCCCGGCTTTCAAGGGATACGGTGGATTCCCTGGTTCGATTTGCGCCTCGATCAACGATCAGATTATCCACGGCATTCCTTCCGCGAAAGCGATTCTTCGCGATGGGGATATCCTTTCGATCGACACGGGCGCCACGGTTGACGGATGGGTTGGCGATAACGCGTGGACCTTCCCAATCGGCAAGGTCAGTGAAGAAAAGAAGAAACTGTTGCGCGTGACTGAGAAATGCATGTGGGCTGGTCTCGATGCCGCTCGCGCGGGCAATCATCTAGGTGATATCGGTCATGCCATCCAAAGCATTGCCGAAGGGGCGGGCTTCGGCGTTGTACGCGATTACGGAGGCCATGGCATTGGTCGCGATATGCATGAGAGCCCGCATATTCCCAACTATGGGTTTCGTCACTGGGGGCTCACGTTGCGTGTAGGCATGGTCCTTGCTATTGAGCCGATGATCAACGCGGGAACCCATAAGTTCGTCACCATGCCTGATGGATGGCTTGTCTGTACCAAGGACGGCAAGCCATCGGCTCATTTCGAGAAGACTGTGGCCATCACCGAGGACGGCCCCGTTGTTCTCACGACCGAGCCCGATTTCAAGCGGCCAGTCTCGACTGAGAGTGAATAGCTACTTCAGCTGCTTGCCTTTTGTATCCCAATAGAATTTCTTGAACTTGCGTATTTGGTTCATGAACATGATCTTCGCCCAGAGGTTGTGGGACGCGGTGTCGGGCGCATAGTGCAGCGGATAGGACTCCTTGTTCACGCGCAGGCGCCCGAGCGCTTCGGCGAGACGCGACTCGTTTTCCATCGAGCGCTTCAGCACGTATGCGGGTACGCAGCAGTAGACGAACGGATCGTAGGCCTCGTGGTAGGGAATGTCCTCGCCGAGAACGAACTGTCGAACCATGAGCTCGACGAAGTTCTGCCCGCCAAGGCTCATGTAATAGGTGTTGCGGCCGCAGCGCGTGTTCACCTCGAAGAAGCGGAACGATCCGTCGCGCTCGTCGAGCTTGATGTCGAAGTTGGCCATGCCGCAGTATCCGACACGCTTCACGAATCGCTTTGCGCACTCAACGATGGCGTCCTCTCTTTCGCCAAGAATGCACAGCGGGTTGCCGATCGCCGTCGGGTCGTGGTCTTGCAGGCATACGACGCCGCCCGACACGCAGCGAACCTCGCCTTCCGCATTCGAGAAGGTCGTCAGCGTGCGAATCGCATCATCGCTACCAGGGATGAAGTCTTGGAGCACCATGAGGTTGTTGTAGCTCGATTCGCGCAGGGATTTCCAAACCTCGGCCATCTCGGCAGCATCTTCGATTTCGTAAATCTTGCGCCATCCACGCACCGTCGGCTCGGCGTCCTGGAACTGTGCCGAGTTCGACGGCTTCGCAATGAGAGGAAACGGAAGCTCGTCAAGCGGAAGCTCGTCGGGGCCGGCATCGCTGCAGTCGAAGTACCAAGTCTTGGGGTACGGGATGTCAAGCTCCTCGCACAGTTCGTAAAAGCGGCGCTTCTGCGTGATGTCGTCGAGCAAGTCGAAATCGATGTAGGGGACGACGATGCCTGCGGCCTCAAGGCGGGGTTTCGCCTCGGAGAGCATGCGCGCATGGCAATCGTCACAGCCGAACACCATCGGGACGATGTCGGGGTTCTCGCGAGCGAATTCGGCGGCGATGCCTTCGAGAGTCGCATAGAGTACTTCCGCGTCGTGCACGTCGGGGATGAGGCGGTAATCGGTGAAACGGCTCGTCGAGAGCATCTTGATGTCGGCGGCGGCAAGCACGATGGTCTGTTCGATGCCGAATGCCCGGTTGAGCTCGCGCACGTAGCTGTAAGCGAGTATGTCGCCTCCCACGACGATGGGCTTGAGCAGCTTCCCGACTTCTTCTTTGTGCGCGATACGAGGTTTCAAGTTGGTCATGACGTTCCTTTTCATAGTGAGCATGCGCTAACGGCGGCGCAGCTTGCGAAAAACCTTCCCGGCGATGTTGGTGATGAACGACGCTTCGGGAATGTGCAGCTTATGGGCAAGGCCAAAGGTCACGATAAGGCTCACAAGCCCACCAGCGACGATGTAGCCGAATGCTTGGATAAGCGACCCGGAAAGCGGGCCTACGAAGGTTTCGAGCGCGGTCAAGGTTCCAAAGCCGCAGAGCGCGCCGATGCCGCCGAGCAAAAGGCCGGCGAATGAGGCGCCGAAGATCTTCCGTGCGCCCACATGTCCGAGGTGCACCCTCAGGTAGACGAACATCGCCACGTCTCCCACCACGTAAAACGCGATCGAGGCGAGTGCAATGGACTCGATGGTTGCAGGATTCGGGTCCCCGTTGTAGGTCGTCCATGCCCAAAAGGCCGTAAGCGCGACCTGCACGATGCCCGCGAGGAAGTTCAGCGCCGCGTAAACACCCATTTTGCGCAGGCTCGAGAAAACTTTCTGCAGATAGGAACTGACGCCGTAGAACGGCAGTGCAAAGGCGAGCACCACGAGGTAGCTCGAGATGGACTGGATGTTCTCCATCGTGAAGGCGCCGACGTGGTAGAGCGTGACGAGCGGGACGGAGAACACAGCGAGATAGAGCGCGAAGGGTACGAGCAGGAACATAATCTGCGCCGTGCCGTTCGTGATGGCCGATACGACGCCCCTCATGTCGCCTTCCGCCTTCATTTCCGAAAGCTCGGTGAACATGGCGGTCGTGATGGGGATGGCTAGGAAGGAGTAGGGCAGCGTGTACCACAAACGGGAGTATGCGAGTATCGAGGGGCCGTCGACGGCAAAACAATAGGAGGCCGCGTTCATGACCGACACGGTCGCGAACGAGATGATCATCACGAGGAACGTCGGCCCGCCGATGGCAAGGGTGTCGCGAAGTGCGGGGTCGTGAAGGTCGATGCGGGGGCGCAGGCGGATGCCGTTTCGCTTGAGCGCGGGGAGCTGAATGGCCATCTGCACGAAGACACCGAGCGGGTTGCCGATGGCGATGACGAAGAGCGCGGCGTCGGAGTTTATGGGCGCGATCGCGGCATACATGAGGAAGGTTGCGATGACGATGACGTTGTTCGCCACCGGAGCGATCGAGGACCACAGATAGTCGCGGTTTGCGTTCAAAAGGCCCGACACGATCGAAGAGGCGCCGTAGAAGACGAGCTGAATGGCGAAGTACTGGAAGAAAAACGTCGCAAGCGCGCTCGACGATTGGTCGGAGTAGAACGTCTGTGTATAGATGACCTGGGCGGGGAAGATCATGCAGAGGATAGACAGCACGCCGAGGAAGATAGTTACGAGCGTGAGCAGGTTCGACGCGTAGGCGTTGCCCGCCCCGGTTCCCGATTTCTTCTTGACCGAGATATAGACCGGGAGAAACGCCGTGACGAGCATGCCGCCCATGACGAGCTCATAGAGCATGTTCGGCAGATTATTCGCAACCTGATAGGAGCTCGAGAGGAACGACGAGCCGAGCGCGAAGGCCATCGCCCATGTTCTCAAGAACCCGGTGATGCGGGAGAAGAGTACGCAGACGCTCATGAGCGCCGCTGACGCGCCGACGGAAGATGCCTTGCTTTCGGGCTCTTCGCCGACGATGGCGCCGTCGGGCGCAGGCGCGGGGGTGCGTACGGTGTTGCCCGTTTGGGCGGACGTTCGACCAAACGCGTTTGTGCGGGCGTCCGACGATGCAGCAAGCGTCTTGTCGGCGCCTGCGTGTTTGCTCACGATGGGAATCGCCGAGGTTTCGCCTGGGGCCGCACTGCGCATGAGGGCCTGTCGTTCGCGACGGGCGTCGAGCTCGGCCGCCTTATCGGTGCCGGCGTGTTTGCCTATGACGGGGATGCGGCCAGTCTCGCCCGCTTCCCAGGTGCGAGGCTGTACGGATGGCGTCTCGTTTGCACGATGGGCGCCGTTTTGCTCAGGGGCGCGCCTATGTTGAGCTCGTGCGAGCTTGTCTGACATGCAAACGACCAATTCTCTTCGGATATAATCATCTCATCTTAGCAAACACAACGAAAGCGCTCTCATGAACCTGCTCATCGTACGCAATAACTCCAATTCGCAAGCGATAGATGCATCGCTGCTTTTAGCCACTTACCTGGGAACACAGGGAATCGGTTACGCGATATTCGATTCGTCCGACCTTGAGGGGCTCGATCCCAATCCTCTCGTTTCGCAGCAGCTTGCCCGCGGCGTCGATCTGGCGGTCGTCCTCGGCGGGGACGGAACGATCCTGCGCACGGCGCGCGCCATCGGCGCCTCGGGTGTCCCGATTTTGGGCATTAACTTTGGAAGACTGGGCTTTCTCGCGAACGAGAGCGACGACGGTGTGGTCGCTATCGTAGCGGCGGCGCTCGCGGGAGAGACGGTGAGCGAGCGGCGCAGCAATCTGCGCGTCGATATCGTCTGCGAAGGGGAGGCCGACCCGTGGGCGTCAAGCGATGCGGACGGGCCGTTTGGCATATCGCCTCACGAGAGGGTTTCTGCCTGGTTCGACGAAGAGGAAGATGCGGGTGTGGGCCTCTCGGCTGAGGACGCCCCAGGCCATACCTTCTTCGCGCTGAATGAGGCGGCGGTGACGCGCGGTGCGAACGGGCGCATCATCGATTTCTCGCTTTCCATCTCCGATGTTCCTATCGCGGACATGCGCGGCGACGGGCTTGTAGTTGCTACGGCGACGGGCTCGACCGCCTATGCGCTCTCCGTCGGCGGGCCGCTTGTGGCACCCGGCTTCAACGGGCTGATCGCCGTGCCGATAGCCCCGCACTCGCTTCGCGCCCGTGCGATGCTCACCTCGGAGAACGATGTGGTGGAAATGGATTTGTCGCAGAATGCGGCGGGGCGGGAGGCGACGCTGTTCATCGACGGCGACATGGCAAAGCTCCCGTCGCCCATCAAGCACATGTACGTGCGTCGCGGCGCCGAGCCGACGACGCTTTTGCGCTACAAGGGCGAGAATTTCTACGAATACGCGTCCTCGGCGTTCTTCTAGGGGCGGCGTCGCTGGTCGAAAGGGCGGAAACGAAGCTCCGAGTGCCGAGAGCCATCTCTTGCGGAAAGGGCGGTGCCTGCTTCGGAATAGGCACCGCCCTCGAATAGTTTTATTGCTCGAGCATTCCGTGGCGCTCGTAGCGGGCAACCTGCTCGGGTTTGTTGTTCGCGCCCACGAGCACGACGCGCGGCGGGTTTGCGTCCGCCTCCTGCTCGGTCATCATCGCGTAGCACATGATAATGATCTTGTCGCCGACCGAGACGCAGCGTGCGGCAGCGCCGTTCAGGCAGATGGTGCCGCTGTCGCGCTCGCCTGCGATGACGTAGGTCTCGAAGCGCGCGCCGTTGTTCACGTCGACGATCGCCACCTTCTCGTACTCGCGGATGCCGGCCGCCTCCATGAGAGCCTCGTCAACGGTGATCGAGCCGACGTAGTTGAGTTCGGCCTGTGTGACCGTCGCACGGTGGATCTTTCCCTTCAGCATATGCAAGAGCATGGGTCTTCTCCTTTCCGCGCGCTACATCTCGAAGATGAAGTTGTCGATCAGGCGCGTCTTGCCGATGTAGACCGCCATCGCCACGAGGACCGAGGAAGTGGCAACATCGACGGGTTTGATGCCGTCCCACGACACCATCTCGACGTAGTCGATACGTGCGAGCGGCTCTGCTTCGATGATCGCGCGCATGGCGCCCAGAATCGTCTTCGCGTCGCGCTCGCCTTCTTCCATAAGGCGATGCCCCTCGCGCACCGCGCGGGAGAGCACGAGCGCCGCTTCACGCTCGGCGGGAGAGAGGTAGGTGTTGCGCGAGCTTTTCGCAAGGCCGTCTTCCTCGCGGACGATGGGGCACCCGACGACCTCGACGTTCATGTTCAGGTCGCGAACCATTCTCCGCACGACGGCGAGCTGCTGCGCGTCCTTTTGGCCGAAGTACGCGCGGTCGGCCTGCGAGATGTTCATGAGCTTGGAGACCACGGTGCACACTCCGCGGAAATGCGTGGGGCGCGTCTTGCCGCAGAGTTCGGAGGTGATTTCCTCTACGTTCACAAACGTGCACGCATCGGGGGCATAGAGCTCGGAGGGCTCGGGATGGAAGACCAGGTCGGCGCCGGCGTTCTCGATGAGCACGGTGTCGGCGGCGAAGTCGCGCGGGTAGGTGGCCAAATCCTCGTTCGGTGCGAACTGAATGGGGTTCAAAAACACGCTCACCATCACGCGGTCGCATTCGGCGACGGCGCGCTTGATAAGGCTTTCGTGACCCTCGTGGAGATACCCCATCGTGGGGACGAGGCCTACGGTCAGCCCCTCGGCCTTCCATTGGCGCACGGTCTGCTTCGCCTGCTCGACGGTTGTTGCAATATTCATAGGAGAGTTGTCTTTCTTGCTCAATTAGTACAGTTTCTTGATGACGTCGTCACCTGAGTGGAAGGTCTCGCTGTCGGCGGGGAAGGTGCCGGCACCGACTGCCTCGATGTAGTCGGAGAAGCCCTTGCGCATCACGTCGCCCACCTCGGCGAAGCGCCGCGCAAACTTGGGGGAGAAGCCGCTTGTCATGCCGAGCATGTCCTGGTAGACGAGAATCTGTCCATCGCATGCCGTGCCGGCTCCGATGCCGATGGTGGGAATCGAGACGCGGCTGGTGACGAGCTCGGCCAAGGCGGCGGGCACGCACTCGAGCACGATGGCGAAGGCGCCGGCTTCTTCAAGCGCACAGGCGTTGTCGAGGAGCGCTCGGGCAGATTCCTCGGTCTTGCCCTGCACCTTGAAGCCGCCGAAGGCGTTCACCGATTGCGGCGTCAGGCCCAGATGCCCCATCACGGGGATGCCTGCGGCCACGATGGCGCGTACCTGCGGGCAGACTTCGCGCCCGCCCTCGAGCTTCACGGCGTTCGCGCGGCCTTCCTTTAAAAGGCGGCCGGCGTTGCGCACCGCATCTTCCACGCTCACCTCGTAGGAGAGGAAGGGCATGTCGCATACGATGAGGGCATGCGAGGCCCCGCGCGCAACCGCGCGGCTGTGGTGGATCATATCTTCCATGGTAACTGAGAGGGTATCTTCGTACCCTAAGATGACGTTCCCTAAGGAATCGCCGATGAGGATGCCGTCAACGCCCGCTTCGTCTTGAAGCTTCGCGGTCGAGTAGTCGTAGGCGGTCAGCATTGCCAACTTTCTGCCCTCGGCTTTCGCGCGCTGGAACGTGGCGACGGTCTGCTTGGAAACAGGCATAGCCGTCCCTTTCATTTGTATGCTTCGAGGCTGGATGCCTGGCCGTGTGCCGGGTCACCCGCACTCCTTGTGCAGCTGGACAGTATAGGCCGTGCGGCTGGCAAGGGAAAGGGAAAAAGAGAAATCGCCTGCAAAACACGTGATTTTGCAGGCGATTCTCGTTATTCGTGGGACGCCAGCGCATTCCGAGGAAGCCTTGCGCCGGTCGTTGGGGCTTTGCGGGCGTCTTACTTGTGGTAGTAGCGGCGCTGCTCGTATTTCGGCTCACAGCATACGTTGATGCCCAAGGTGCGATAGAGCCTCTCGTCGGTGGCGGAGAGGATCACGCTGAAGAAAGCGTCGCATCCGCGCAGGTCGTCGACGTGATCGAGGAGCTGCTGGGCGAGCGGGTCGGTCGCGGAGCTCACCGAGAGCGCGAGAAGCGTCTCGTCTGAGTGCAGGCGCGGGTTCTTCGAGTGCAGCGTCGAGGTCTTGAGCGTGCAGATGGGCTTGATCACGTCGTCGCTGATGACGTAGATGTCGTCGTCGACGCCCGAGACCGCCTTGAGCGCGTTCATCAGAAGGGAGGATGCGGCGCCCAAAAGCGGGGAGGTCTTGCCGGTGACCACGCGCCCGTCGGCGAGCACCATAGCGCCCGCCGGGCCGCCTGTCGTCTCCTCTTTAAGAAGAGCGGCTGAGCGCGCGGGCGAGAAGCTCGAGTCGATGCCCGCCTGGTTCATCAAAAGCTCGAGGCGCTCGACGCGCTCCTCGTGAATGCCGGTGCGGCGCGCGTCGACGGCGGCTTGGAAGTAGCGGCGCACGATTTCCATCTTCGCGGCCTCGCGCACGGCGTCGTCATCCACGATTGCGAGTCCCGCCATGTTCACGCCCATATCGGTGGGCGACTGGTAGGGGCTCTCTCCCGCGATTCGTTCCATCATGGTCTTAAGTACGGGGAAGATCTCCACGTCGCGGTTGTAGTTCACCGTGGTCTTCCCGTAGGCCTCCAGGTGGAAGGGGTCGATGCAGTTCGCGTCGTCCAGATCGACTGTCGCGGCCTCGTAGGCGATGTTGACGGGGTGTTTCAGTGGCAGGTTCCAGATGGGGAACGTCTCGTATTTCGCGTATCCCGCCAGGTTGCCGTGCTTGTGCTCGTGGTAGAGCTGCGAGAGGCAGGTGGCCATCTTGCCCGATCCGGGGCCGGGCGCGGTCACCACGACGAGCGGGTGCGTCGTTTCCACGAACTCGTTTTTTCCGTAGCCCTCGTCGGAGACGATGCGCGCGGTGTCGTAGGGGTACCCGGCAATGGGGTAGTGCAGGTAGCTCTTGATGCCCAGGCCGTCGAGGCGTGAGCGGAACGCCACGGCGGAAGGCTGGTTCTCGAAGTGGGTGATTACGACGCCTGAGGTGGCGAACCCGCGCGAGCGGAACACGTCGAGTAGGCGCAGGACCTCCTCGTCGTAGGTGATGCCCAGATCTCCGCGCGTCTTTGATTTCTCGATGTGGTTCGCGTTGATCGCGATGATAATCTCGACCTCGTCGACCATAGTCTTCAGCATGCGGAACTTGCTGTCGGGTTCGAACCCGGGGAGCACGCGGCTTGCGTGGTAGTCGTCGAAGAGCTTGCCTCCGAACTCGAGGTAAAGCTTGCCCCCGAACTGGTTGATGCGGCTTCTGATGTGCTCCGCCTGAAGTGCGATGTATTTGTCGTTGTCGAATCCTTGGCGCATATGATTGAGACCTTTCGCTTTCCGCAACCCTTGCATACCCATGAACCGAACCATTATATAGGATGGCCGCGACGCTCGGCGCGCGGGCTTGCGCTCTGAATCGAAGATTCAAAGATGCGAAGAAACTCGCCTCCGTCGTGGGGTGTCGATGGTCGGGAATGGGACGCACGAGCGCGGCCTTTCTTGCGGTCCTTGCGGAGTGAAGAGGTTTTCACCTGGCGTTATGGAGGGGGCACGCAGGCGCGGGCGGTGGCGTGGGGCTCTCATGCTACAATCGACGCTGTTTTATGTTCTCGCGATCGGCGGGTTTGCGAATTCCCGCTGCAGGACGAGGGGCGCGGCCTTTCGTCCGGATAAGAGGTTTCATGGCTTCTCGACCGTCTCGCTTTCTCAAGGGCCCCGTCGCCGTCACCTGTACGATAGCCCTCGCTTCCGCGCTCTCCCTTCCGCCTGTCGCTCTGGCGGCAAGCGATGGCTCCTCGTTGGATGCGGGCGAGGCTCGCATCGCGTTGCAGTCGAACGGGCGCATGCTCAAGTTCGACCAGGCCCTCATCAATCAGGTGGGGCTTCAGCACACGGGCGGGTCGTGTTTGGGCTACGCCGCGGCGTACGCGAAGACCATCACGACGGGCACGGTGCACACGTGGGCGGAGTTCGACTACAACGGCGGCGCCTATGGCGAGAGCGGGTTTTACGGCAAGAACATGACCGACGAGTTCGACTGCCGCGTCATCGGGAGCGAGTCCGAGGTGCTCCGCACGCTTTATAATGCCATCAACGATGGTCACCCGGTCGTCCTCTACGTGACCACGGGAAGCGGCTCGCAGCACTGGGTCACTGTCATCGGCTACGAGGGCGTGGACAACCCGGACAATCTCTCCACCGACAACTTCATCATCTTAGACCCTGATAGGACTTCCGGTCTCGAGCCCGAGTCTCTCTCCTCGCGCGGGCTCACGCTGCGCTACGGCGATTGGATGGGCAACGTGCGCATTTCCTATGCGTCGGCCGACGTCGACGACGGGCGTGTTCCCTCCGAGCATTTCAGCGACTGCTTCTACGGCGATTGGTTCGTCGACTCGGGCGTCGTCGATTACGTCTTCGACCACGGCTACATCACCGGCTATGCGGGCACGACCCTGTTTGGGCCTGCGAACGGCTTGCGGCGCTCCGAGGCGGTAACCATTCTTTGGCGCGTGGCGGGCAAGCCCCAGGTCGCTTCTGAAAAGCCTCAATTCGACGATGCGAACTACGAGGATTTCTACGGCCAGGCGCTTACCTGGGCGCGCGAAGTCGGCGTCGTGAACGGGTGGGACGGGACGAACGATTTCGCGCCCGACATGGAGGTCTCGCGCGAGCAGCTCGCCAAGATGATCGCGAACTATGCGAACAAGATTGCAGGTGCGAACACCGCAGCCGACCAGTCGAACCTGGGCATCTTCGATGACGCGGACGCGATCTCGCCTTGGGCGCGCGATGCGGTTGCCTGGTGCGCCCAGGCGGGCGTTTTGACGGGCTCGCCCGCGAACGGCTCGAACAATGCGCTTCCGCAATTCGTGGCCGATCGTGCGGCGACGGCGAAGATGGTCACCGTCCTTGCGCGCGACGTTCTGGCACTGGGGTAGTGCGCCGCTCTTCTTCGTTACTGATGTGTTAAATGCCAGGTGCGCTCCCCGCGCGATTTTTCCGTTCGAGTAAAATGAACGAACGTTTGGAGTTCGCCTGGCCGCGTCCGAGCGTATCGGCTCGCGCAGCCTGAGGCCGTAACTCATGAGGTTGGATAGCATTTCGGTTGCGCAGCAGAAGGAGAATCATGGCCAAGCATATTTTCGTGACGGGCGGCGTTGTCTCATCATTGGGCAAGGGCATCACGGCGGCGTCTTTGGGGCATCTGCTCAAGGCGCGCGGCTACAAGGTGACCATGCAGAAGATGGACCCGTACCTGAACGTCGATCCGGGCACCATGAGCCCGTTCCAGCATGGCGAGGTCTTCGTTACCGACGACGGCCACGAAGGCGACCTCGACCTGGGCCATTACGAGCGTTTCATCGACGAGTCCCTTTCGCGCGAGTCCAACTTCACGCAGGGTTCCATCTACCAGACGCTTATCGCGCGCGAGCGCCGCGGCGACTTCCTCGGCGGAACCGTGCAGGTCATCCCGCATGTGACCGAGGCTATCAAGGAACGTCTGCGCCGCATTGCTTCCCAATCGAACGCCGACATCGTCATTTCCGAGATCGGCGGCACGATCGGCGACATCGAGTCCCAGCCGTTCATCGAAGCTGCTCGCCAGTTTAAGAAAGAGAAGGACCCGGGCGATGTGCTCTTCGTGCACGTGACGCTCGTTCCCTACATCGCCGCAGCACATGAGGTGAAGACCAAGCCGACGCAGCATTCCGTGAAGGAGCTGCGCTCCATCGGCGTGCAGCCCGACTTCATCGTGTGCCGCTCCGACCACGAGATTACCGACAAGGTGCGCGAGAAGATCGCGCTGTTCTGCGACGTGGCGACCGAGGACGTGCTCGCCTGCGTCGACTCGCCGTCCATCTACGAGGTGCCGCTTGCTCTCGATGAGCAGGGTTTCGACGTGAAGGTCCTCGACAAGCTCGGGCTTGAGGTGCGCCCGATCGACCTGACGCCGCTGAAGTCGTTCCTCGAGGCGGCGGACAACTGCGAGGGCCAGGTCGACATTGCGGTCGTGGGCAAGTACGTTTCGCTTCCGGACGCGTATCTCTCCGTCATCGAGGCGCTCGGGCATGCGGGCGTCCACGAGGGACGCCACGTGGAAGTGCACCTTATCGATGGCGAGGAGCTCACCGACGACAACGCCGAGGAGACTCTCGGCTCGATGGACGGCATTCTCGTGCCGGGCGGCTTCGGTCAGCGCGCCTTCGAGGGGAAGATCGCCGCAGCGCGCTATGCCCGCGTGCACAAGGTTCCGTTCCTCGGCATCTGCCTGGGGCTTCAGGCGGCGGTATGCGAGTTCGCCCGCGATGTTGCCGGTATGCCGGGCGCCACGTCGGCCGAATTCGACGAGCAGGCGGAATACCCCGTGATCGACCTTATGCCCGAACAGGAGGACATCGAGGACAAGGGCGGCACCATGCGTCTGGGCGCCTACCCCTGCAAGGTGTCGCCGGGCTCGCGCGCGTTCGAGGCGTACGGCGAGGAGATCATCTACGAGCGCCATCGCCATCGCTACGAGGTGAACAACGCCTTCCGCGATCGCCTTCAGGATGCCGGCCTCGTCATCTCCGGCGTGTCGCCCGACGGCCGCCTGACTGAGATGATCGAGCTTCCCGATCACCCGTGGTTCGTTGCGAGCCAGGGCCATCCCGAGTTCAAGAGCCGCCCGACGCGTCCCCATCCGCTGTTCAGCGCTTTTGTGCACGCCGCCGCGATCGGCAAATATCGTGGTTGATCCGATTTCGGAATACCTGACCTGTCTGCGCATTGAGCGCGGGCGCTCGCCGCGGACGATCGAGGCATACGGACGCGACCTCGCTGATTACGCGTCGTTTCTGGAGCGCAATCGGCTGGGGTCCGTTGTCGATGCCGATCGTGCGGCGCTCGCTGCCTACGAAGCCGACCTTTCCGAGCGTGGGTTCGCTCCCACGTCGGTGAAGCGTCGGCTTTCGGCGATCAAGGGGCTCTACCGCTATCTTGTGAGGGAAGAGGTTATCGCCACGAGCCCCGCTGACCTGATCGCCGTGCCCAAAACTCCCGACCGCTTGCCTGATGTCCTCTCGATCGCCCAGGTGAGCGCGCTTATGGAGCGCACTGATGATTCCACGCCCGCCTCCTTGCGCGACCACGCCCTGCTCGAGGTGCTCTACGGGTGCGGCCTGCGCGCGAGTGAGACATGCGGTTTGAACCTCGCCGACCTCGCGCTTGACGAGGGGTATCTTCGCATTCGGGGGAAGGGCGACAAGGAGCGTGTTGCCCCCATCTCCGGTGCCGCGCTGCGCACGCTGTCGATGTATCTCGACGACGCGCGCCGGGTTCTCGACGGAGGGCGCGGGAAATCGAGCGGTGCGGTGTTTCTGAATGTGCGCGGCGGGAGAATCACGCGGCAGAGCCTGCACAAGATCGTCGCACGCGCCGGGCTTTCCATTGGCGTCACGAACTTGCATCCTCATACGCTGCGCCATTCTTTCGCGACTCATCTCCTCGAGGGAGGGGCCGATCTGCGAGCTATCCAGGAGATGCTCGGCCACTCCGATATCTCGACGACTCAGATCTACACGCATGTCGACCGCTCGCATATCCGCGAGGAATATCTCGCGGCGCACCCGCGCGCATAGGTGGATGCCCCATCACGCTTCGCTGCTCTGCCGCTCGCCCCACTTTCTCCCACACCCACACAAACCCCCCACATCGCCCCACCGCGATGCACAGCCCATATCTTGGGCTCTTTTATTTTTCCGCCCCATATCTTGCGCTGCACGATGCGTCCAATGAAGACGGTGCAGCTCAGAGCGTCCAAAATGAGCATCGAATCCCATGAAATGATTGAAAAGTGGGAGATTGTGGGATAGAATGCAATGCATTGGAAGCCACTGCAGGGTTTCGAAGGGAACAGATGACGGACGATGCCAAACAGATCGAGGAGGTAGCCGAAGAGGTCGCGCCGCGTCGCGACGTGGTTCTCAACGGCGAATACCGCTTCAAGGTCGACGGCAAGGGCCGCGTGTCTCTCCCCGCGAAATTCCGAAAAGTGCTTTCAACCCAGCTCGTCGTCGCCAGGGATCTGGACAACGAATGCCTTTACGTGTTCGAAACGCCCGATTTCGAGGCATGGATCACCAAGCTGTTCGATTCGTTCGTCGAGAAGAAGCACCCCACCAAGCGCGAGTGCCGGCACATCATGCTGAAGCTCAAGTCGCTTGCGAAGGACGTGGAGGTCGACAAGACCGGCCGCATCATGCTTCCCGCCGATGCCCGCGAGAAATGCGGAATCGACAAGGACGTCGTCGTCATCGGCAACACCGGTCGATTCGAGATCTGGGACGCGAAGCGTTACGACGAAGTGATCGACGACACCGACATCTCGATGTTGCTCGACCTTGCGGAGTAAGACGTGAGCGAAATGACAAGCGAATATCGGCACACACCGGTCCTGCTCGCCGAGTGCCTCGAACAACTTACACTACAAACACAGCACACGTTCGTGGACGCCACGCTCGGCGGGGCAGGGCATTCCTTCGAAGTCGCGAAGCGGCTTGGGCACGAGGGGGCGCTCATTGGTATCGACCAAGACGAAGTGGCGCTCGCCGCCGCTCGCAAGAAGCTTGAGTCGCTGCCGGAGCAAACTCGCCCCGCGCTCGAATTGCTTCACGGCAACTTCGGGGAACTCGATGGACTTCTCACCTCTGCCGAGGTGCCCGGAATCGACGCTATCCTGTTCGATCTCGGTGTTTCCTCCGTGCAGATCGATACGCCGTCACGCGGCTTCTCCTTTAAAGAGGAAGCCCCCCTTGACATGCGGATGGATCCGAGTACACAAACTCAAACCGCAGCAGAGATCGTCAACACCTACAACGCAGCAGATCTCACTCGGATAATCCGCGCCTATTCGGACGAGAAGTGGGCATCGAGAATCGCCGACTTCATCGTGCGCGAGCGCGAGAAGGAGCCGTTCGAGACCAGCGGTCAGCTGGTGGAGGTCATCAAGGCCGCCATCCCCGCCTCGGCCAGGCGTGCAGGCGGGCATCCCGCGAAGCGAACCTTCCAGGCTCTTCGGATCGAAGTCAACTCGGAGCTGGATGTGCTGCGTCGAGGTTTGGACGCCGCCATCCGCTGGCTGAATCCGAAAGGCAGGATAGCCGTCATCAGCTATCACTCGCTGGAAGATAGGATTGTGAAGGACACGTTCGCCTCGATGGCGAACCGGTGCACTTGCCCGCCGGACCTGCCGGTCTGCGTGTGCGGGAAAGAGCCGATACTCAAGGTTGTCACGCGGAAGCCCATACTTCCGACGCCTGAGGAGATAGAGAGCAATCCTCGGGCTCGCAGCGCGAAGCTACGTGTCGCGCAGAAGCTCTAACCGAATAGCGAACCCACGTCGCCCCTTCGGGGGCGTCGTTGCCTGAAATGCCGATTAAACGAAAGAAAGGGGTGGGGCATGAGCGCTGTTCCTGCATATACGCGCGCCGCAGAGCGAGTGCCCGAGCGTTATCCTGAACGCCCCCGCATCTCTGTTGTTCCTGGTGGCAAGCCCCATGTCGAGACGCTTTCTCCGGCGATCGTCGCGCTCGCCCGGGTGGTTGCGGCAGCCCTTGTGGTGCTTGCGCTCGTGGCCTTCGCCCGCATCGCGCTTACTGCCGCCGCCGTCAATGTCGAAATCGAGTCGAAGAGCTACGACAGCCTTATCGACACCGCGCGCTCTGAGGGCAGCTCCCTCGAGGTGGCGCAGAGCAGTCTTTCCAATCCGTCCCGCATCAAGTCCGAGGCGACCGCCCTTGGCATGGCTGCGCCCGAGTCGACCAGCAAAATCGTGCTGCCCGAAGACATCGTCGCGACCGACGGCTCGGGCAATCTCTCGCTTTCTCAGAGTCTGGCCGCCGCCGCGCGGAGCTAGCGGGCGGATATGGCCGACCGCAGACGCGACATGCGCGACGGGGATTATTCCCGCAGGCGCGAAGGGGAAAGAGCAAACACTTCTCGTAGCGAGGGGCGATCGTCCCGCACTCGCTCGCAGGGCAGGGGCACCTCCCGTCCGAGCGAGCGCTCGCGTCGCGGGTCTTCCTCATCACGCACGCAGCGACCATCGCGCGAGGCGGGCTCGTCGCGGTCGGC
>OMNT01000177.1_pt1 | contig 69719 bp, 65 predicted proteins | sample 1672551 | NCBI WGS metagenome assembly OMNT01 (sample SAMEA3136698, study PRJEB25190) | human gut metagenome | reverse complement strand
TGTTCAGTGGTGTTCCCCAGTAACGGTTTCTGGAAATACCCCAGTCCTGAACGTTCTCAAGCCAGTCACCGAAACGTCCTTTACCGATGCTCTCCGGGATCCAGTTGATTGTATTGTTGTTGCGGATCAGATCATCCTTTACTGCAGTCATCTTGATGAACCAGGACTCACGTGCATAGTAGATAAGCGGTGTGTCACATCTCCAGCAGTGCGGATAATCATGCTCGAATTTCGGCGCATCAAAAAGCTTGCCCTCTTTGTCAAGGTCAGTAAGGACCATCGGGTCCGCTTTCTTTACGAATACACCAGCGTATGGTGTCTCTTTGGTCATGTTACCCTGTCCGTCTACGAACTGTACGAACGGAAGGTCATACTCACGTCCGACACGGCTGTCATCCTCACCAAATGCAGGTGCGATATGAACGATACCGGTACCATCACTCATGGTAACGTAGTTGTCACAGGTTACGAAATGAGCTTTTTTGCGCTGTTTTGCTGCTGCCTCTCCCGTACATGCAAAAAGCGGCTCATATTCCTTACGCTCAAGGTCTGTTCCTTTATATTTCTCAAGGATCTCATATGCAGGCTCATCATCCTTTGCAAGCTTGCCGAGAACCTTGTCCAGAAGTGCTTCTGCCATGTAGTAGGTATAGCCGTCTGCTGCTTTTACCTTACAGTAGATCTCATCCGGATTTACACAAAGTGCAACGTTGGATGGAAGTGTCCATGGTGTTGTTGTCCATGCCAGGAAGTATGCGTCCTCACCAACAACCTTGAAACGTACGATCGCAGAGCGCTCTTTAACAGTCTTGTATCCCTGAGAAACCTCCTGTGCGGAAAGAGGAGTTCCGCAGCGTGGGCAATAAGGAACGATCTTAAAGCCTTTATAAAGAAGACCTTTTTCCCAGATCTCTTTCAATGCCCACCACTCGGACTCGATAAAGTTATTGTCGTATGTTACATACGGATGCTCCATGTCAGCCCAGAAACCAACGGTAGATGAGAAATCCTCCCACATTCCCTTGTATTTCCATACGCTCTCCTTACACTGCTGAATGAACGGCTCCATTCCGTACTCCTCGATCTGCTCCTTGCCGTCAAGGCCAAGCTTCTTCTCAACCTCAAGCTCAACCGGAAGTCCGTGAGTATCCCATCCTGCTTTTCTCGGAACCATGTACCCCTTCATTGTACGGTATCTCGGGATCATATCCTTGATAACTCGTGTCAGAACGTGTCCGATATGTGGCTTACCATTTGCGGTAGGCGGTCCGTCATAGAATGTGTATGTCTCGCCCTCCTTACGGCTGTCCATACTCTTTTCGAAAATCTTGTTGTCTTTCCAGAATTTCTCGACTTCTTTTTCACGGTCAACAAAATTCAGATTCGTGTCAACTTTACGATACACAATATTTACCTCCTGTGTCTGATTACTGGCTGCTGCCTCATCTGTAAGGCCACAGCGGATTGTTTCTTCACAGATACCTGTTCGTGCCAATGCTTCGGGCACTTATAAAAAAAGACCCCATCCTGTAAAAGGACGAAGTCTGATTCGCTGTACCACCTGTTACATTATACGGGCCTGTGTCCAGATCCCTGCGTCTTCTGCTGTGTTCTTATGCTCTGTGTTATGGCGCGGGCTGTTGTTCCATGTCTGTTCATGGCGGACAATTCTTTGTATCTGCCGATATATGTTCCCTGTAACGGAGGAAATCCGTCAGTTCTTACTTAATGATCATCTGTATATCAGATATTCTTCCGGCTGCTGCCGGACAACTTCGGAACTGAAGCTCAGGAGTGATATTCCGCCATATTTACTCGTCCCGGGCTCCCACCATCCCCGGTTCGCTGCAAGCTTTCCATATGGCCTACTGTCTCCATCACAGCTTTTTCTATATACGCTGTCTATTATAGGTTGGGGAAAATCCATATGTCAAGTGTTTTCAGGGATTTTTTATTCCCTCCATGGCATCCATATACGCATTTCTCCGTATTCACGGTTATCCCATGCAAAATACGGGATCAGGCGGACCGGAATAATCTTTTTCTTTTCTCCGGTAAAGGACTGATACAGTTCATCCGGATCATACTCCTCATGGACGATCTGGTAGGCTTCTGTCTCCAGAACACCGATCTCCCTGCCCTGAATCTCCATTTTGCCATCTTTAAATGTGCTGTGGATATTGATGCAGATATCATCCAGTGTATCTGTATCTGCATCCGGGCTTTCCATGCAGTATACCAGTGGTCCTTTTTCCACTGCAATAAGCTGACTGTCCTCCTCTACCATCGGATGTGCCATGGTAAAGCGTACCGGCATGTCAAGTTCAAGCTCAACTTTTGCACCTGCAAGTATCTCAATATGAACTGCCTGATAAGTCTCTCTTGTACTCTTATCAAGTTTACGCTCTTCGCCGCCAGCTCTGATGCTTCCGCTTTCTGCCCATTTGGGAATTCTTAAATTCAGTGTTACCGGTTTATCACAGATAACATTCTCAAATTCAAAGATGATCTTTCCGTTATACGGATATTCTGTCTTCTGTTTCAGAGTGAAAGATGCACCGTTTTCAAGGGTAAGGGCTGCATCACACTCTCCGTAAATACCGGTGTAAACACTGTCTGTGGAAACTGTATATGCATACTCTCCGGACTGTGTCACTATACGTGCAAGGTTTGGAGGGCAGCAGTAACTGATGAGATACTCTGTTCTTGTAAGAGGCCAGATCAGTTTATATTCAAGCTTCTTTGCCCTGCGCAGCATATTTTCATAGAAGAATTTCTTTCCGTCCAGACTTACGGCTGCAAGGTTTACGTTCAGAAGAGCACGCTCGATCACATCAAAATACTCCGCCTTCGGCTCAATCAGAAACATTCTGTATGCCCACATTACAAGACCGATGGACGCACAGGTTTCATTGTAGGCCGTTACATTGGGAAGCTGGTACTCATATCCGAAAGCCTGATGGATAAGCTGATGGTTCCAGAAATCTCCGTAAGGAGAAGCACCGTTATATAAAGCTCCCACACCGCCTGTCAGGTAGATCTTTGTGTTGACCATATTTTTCCATACCTTGTGAAGGACATCCAGATAATCTTTGTCTCCTTCTTCTGCATAGAGGTCTGCAACTCCTGCGTAAAGGTATGTGGCACGTACTGCATGGCCAATGATCTTTTCGTGTTCTTTCAGCGGCAGTCTGTCCTGGTTATCGTCCATGCCTTCTTTTACAGAATCACGTAGCACTATCGCCTTGTGTGCAAGATCCAGGTATTTTTTCTCACCGGTGGTACGGTACATTTCAATAAGGCCCATGTAATGGGACGGGCATACTGCTGTCTGTACCTCACCTTTTTTCTCTGCTTCCGCATACATGTTTTCCAGAAAATCTGCTGCTTTTCTTGCGATATCCAGGAAGTTTTCTTTTCCTGTGATCCTCTTATACAGGCAGGCAGAAGTAAACAGATGGCCCATATTGTAGACCTCGAACTCGTTGATATCTCCCAGTCTTCCCTCACGGGTACCGTTACGCATACCGATGATCTGTTTTGTGGAAATATATCCGTCCTCTTCCTGGGCGCGTCCGATCAGGTCGATATATTCGTCCAGCTTGTCCAGACGGCTCTGGTCCTGAAGCTGTTCTGCAGAATAAAGCTGGGACTCCATCCATTTGTAAAAATCTCCGTCACCAAAATCACTGCCGCCAAACTCGCCGCTTTTTTCTCCTGCACAGATACGGAAATTTTCAACTACATGTCCCGCATCCAGTGCCTCAAACATTTTCTGCAGGTGAGGAACTGTACTCTCTGCACAGTTCTCCACAACATCTTTCCAGAAACCGCCGGTCCATTTGATCTGGTCATATTCTGCTCCGCTTACTTTTGCATATTTCGATTTTCTTGTATCCGCAAGCATGTTTTTCCTCCTAAAATCAGCCTTTTACAGCTCCACTTGTCATACCTTCGATTACTGTCTTGTTAAGGATCATATAGATGATAAGCATCGGGAATACGCTGATCGCGATAGACGCAAAGATCGCACCCCAGTCTTTTGTTCCGAACTCATTCTCAAAATAGAGAAGTCCGGTTTGTATTGTTTTCAGTTTGCTGTCACTGATAAATGTCATGGAAAACAGCAGGTCATTCCATTTATAGAAGAACTGCAGAACCAGAACAGTAACTGCGGCATTTTTCATCAGTGGGAAAACAATGTGCCACATCATGGAATAAATTCCGCATCCGTCAATAACACTTGCCTCAAGAATTTCCCTTGGAAGAGATCTCATATATCCTGTTACAAGGAAGATAGAAAGAGAAAGGCCAAATGCGATATAAGTCAGTACCAGGCAAAGTCTTGTATTTGTAAGTCCTGTATTATTGTAGATCTGAAACAGTGGAAGCAGTGCAGTTGCAACCGGAACCATAAGTCCCAGAAGGAAAAAGTCTGCAAAGAAATTTTTCATTTTCCATTCCATCTGTGTTACTGCAAATCCGATGGTCATACTTAAAATTACAATAAAAACAAGTGCCAGTGCTGTATAGATCAAACTGTTTCTGAAATACAGACCCATGTTTCCTCTGGTCCATGCTTCTGAAAAGTTCTTAAGGTAAAGTCCCTCCGGCAGCGCAAAGGACGGCTTTGTTACAAACTCAGATGATTTTTTAAATGCACATGTGAACAACCAAAAGATTGGATATGCATCAACAATTACAACCAGTGCAATAATGATCTTTTTAATAACATCCACCGGAGTGATTGTCTTTTTTTCCATTTTTTATGCCTCCTTTACATCAAAGAAACGGATGATTCTTGTTCCGATAATACAGATCAGGAAAATAACGATGGCAATCGCACTTCCATATCCGTAGTTTCTGTACTCAAATGCCACGTTGTACATGTACATGGATAATGTTGTTGTTGCACTTCCCGGACCGCCGTTTGTAAGGGCGATTGCGGACTCGAATACTTTAACAGTACCTGCAAATGCAAATACAAGACATGTAATAGTGATCGGGCGGAGCAGCGGGAAGATAATGTTCTTGAACATCTGCCAGGAACTACACCCGTCAACCTTTGCCGCCTCAATAATATCATCCGGAATATCAATAAGACCACCGTAGAAAATTACCGCATAGAAACCTACAGACACCCAGATATCCATGACACTTAAGCACCCTAATGCTGTGCTTGCCTGTCCGATCCACGGCTGTACCAGATCATGAAGACCGATCGCATCCAGAATACTGTTTAACAGACCATAGTTTGGCTGGATCTCATAAATCTTACGGAACAACTGTCCAACGGCTACTGTCGGGAGGATTACCGGGAAAAATGTGATAGTACGAATCAGGTTCTTGAATTTAACAAGCCAGAAGCGATACATCATGGCAAGTGCCAGTCCCAGCACTACCATACCAAGCATGGTGGTAAGAATATACCGGATCGTTACCATAAGTGATTCGTGGAATTTTGAGTCGATCAGAAGTTTTGAATAATTCTTAAGGCCGCTGAAGCTCCAGCTAAGTCCCGGCGTTCCTGAATATAAAGAATATACAAAGGACCAGATTACAGGTACGAATACCAGTCCCACATAAAGAATCAGCCCCGGAACAACAAACAGCGCAATTGCCTTTTTATTTCCTAATACATGTTTCATCCTGTTTCCTTGCCTTTCTCATAAAAAGAGTATTGAAAATGACATAACTGTTATCCTGCCACTCCCAATACTCTTAATTAGTCCGTTGATCTTACAGCTTAGTTGCTGATTGTATATGCTTCCTCAATGGAATCCATATAAGCGGCTCCATCCATATCTCCATTTAATACAGACTGAATATTATCCTGTGCAGTTGCTTTTGTCTCATCATTCATGTATGCTTCCCACCATGCGGTAGAAGTCTTTGCATCAGCGATAGCATCAATTACTGTCTGGGTAACAGAGCTGATATCTTTTGTATCTACATCGTATGTATAACCACGTACTGACTGATAGTCGCCCATCGCGTAGTTACCAACGTTCTCAACGAAGTACTGTAAGAATCCTGCCATTGCTCCGTCATATTTGTCCTGAGACAGGCAAAGGATGTTACCACAGTTTGCAGGAAGCTCGGAAGCTTCGCTTACAGATTCATCAACTACAGGAACTCCCATGAATCCGATGTTGTCCTCTCCGGACGGGTTTGTCTCCTCATCTGTAATGGAAGATGTGAACCAGCTTCCGTCATAGAGCATTGCACACTGACCATTTAATAACATTCCCTCAGCAGTTGTGTTATCAACTGTTGTAGCACCTTCGCCAAAGTATCCTTTGTCTGCCATATCTGCTACCATCTGAGCTGCTGCTACAAATCCGTCATCTGTGAATTTTGTCTCGCCCTCGCATGCTTTCTTAACTGCATCTGCGCCCATTGTACGATATGCGTAAGCGTTTACGATACGTGTTGTAGGCCATTTGTCAGATCCGCCTGTTGCGATCGGCTGAATTCCTTTTTCTTTTAATGTGTCACATACCTGAAGGAGCTCATCCCATGTTGTCGGTACTTCTACGCCTGCATCCTCAAATACAGATTTGTTGTACCAGAATCCCTCGATATTCATTCCGAATGGAAGATCATACAGATCATCTGTGTCAGAAAGAGAAGTCATGATACTCTTTGCACTGTCCATGACTTTGTCCTCATCGCCCATTGCTTTAAGCTCTTCGGAAACATTTACAACTTTTCCTGCCTGGATCAGCTCTCTTAACGGAACACCTGCTGAGTAAGCAAACAGATCAGGAAGATCGTTGGATGCTACCAGTGTGGAAATCTTTGTGCTCAGGTCTGAAGCTGATACATACTCATATTCATAGCTGAAATTCGGATTTACATCTTTGGTGTAGTTGTCAAGCATTCCTGTAAGGATTTTTCCATCTGCGCTGTCCTCTGCCCAGATTGAAAGAACCTTGATCTTTTTCTCTGCTGATGTGTCAGGATCTGTTGCTGCGCTTACACTTAAGGATCCTGCCATTAATGAGATCGCTGTTGCTGCAGCCATGACTAATGCCATTGCTTTTTTCTTCATTTCTCAAAACCTCCTAATACATTTCTTTTGTGATATCGTTATCTTTAAGCTGGCTTTATTCTAACATCCTACGTTTCAGATTGATAGTCTGTCATTTTTTTGAAAATGTCCAAATTTTATAGAATCCGATTTTTATGTTTGTCATATTTCTTTAGATCAAATCTGTCAGTTTTCTTTTGATTTACGGACACCACCTTTAAACTGCATAGGAGTGACACCCTCTTCTTTTTTGAAAATATTGCAGAAATACCGATAATTATTGTAGCCTACAGCCTCACTTACTTCCTGTACCTTGGCACCTTTCAGCAGAAGTTCCTTTGCATGGGCCATACGGATCTGGGTCAGATATCTCACAAAACTGATCCCCACCTCATCCTTAAAAAGAATACTCAGGTAAGCATGGTTCATGTGTACCATCTCTGCCATCTCATTCAGGCCGAAATCCTGGCTGTAATTTTGATTAATATAGTCCAGTATATGTGTGATAACCCTGTGGGAACTTCCGATCTTTCTCACGGAAATCTTTTCAAAAATACGCTGCAGGATGAGATAGACATACTCATCTACCTCTTCCTTTGTCTTCATCTCTTCAATATTGTTAAAAAGAGGGAAGTTAAAATCATGTTCATACTGCTTCCACTTTTCATAAAAGGCCGCAGAAGCAGCGGTAATAAGTTTATAGCTCTCTTCTTTGTATTCTGGCAGGCCATATCCTGCTTTTTTCAGAAGCTGCTGGATCCTCCGTGTTTCCTCTTCCCAGTTTTCCGTATTACTGTCGTTGATCATCTCCACAACAGCATTGAGGGAAAGTCTCAGATCCCGGATCTGTTTTTCATTCTCCACATCTGTTTTGCTGGGCCGTTCTTTAAATTCTTCATCTATCTTTTCCAGGGTAGCCTTCAGTTTGTCCATAGTTACCGGCTTGTCTATATAACTGTGGACTCCCAGCTCCATTCCCTTACGGGCATACTCAAATTCTTTATATGCACTTACCAGCACAAATATCATATCCGGATATTTTTTATAAAAATGTTCGATGACCTCGAGACCGGAAAGCCCGGGCATACGAATATCTATGAAAACAACATCCGGATGTACATTTTCAATCAGTTCCAGTGCCATCTGACCATCTGAAGCAGAGCCTGCCATCTCATAATCCGCACCAATCCTTTTCAGCATTACACGGATTCCCTCAATGGTCAGATATTCATCATCGATCACTACCAGTTTTTTCATAGTTTCACTTATATCCTCATTTCATTTTCTGCCAGAATGATCTTTACCCGGGTTCCTTTTCCAGGCTCACTTGTGATCGTTACTTCTGAATTTTCACCGTAATACAGTTTAATTCTTTCTCTTACATTATTGATTCCATAGCCTTTATCCAGCTTGGACATATCATCAATCCCCACGCCATCATCAATAATGGTAAAGATGATCCTGTTTTCATTTACCTGACCTGTGATCCAGATATTTCCATCACCCATTTTGGTTTCCAGTCCGTGATATACCGCATTTTCCACAAAAGGTGTGAGAAGAAGTTTCAGTATCTTCTTTTCCATAAGATCTTCATCCACCTGGATCTTCAGATGGAATCTGTCTTTGTAGCGCATATTTTGAATGGTAATGTATGAGCGGATATGCTGGATCTCATCCTTTACCATGATCAGATTACTTCCCTTGTTCAGGCTCAGCTTGAAATTGTCAGAAAGAGCAGCCACCATTGTGGCGATCTCATCCTCCTCATGAACAATGGCCATACAGTAAAGGGCATCTAGGGCATTATAAAGAAAATGCGGGTTGATCTGCTCCTGGAGAAGATGCAGCTCCTGCTCTCTCTGCCTGATCTTGGCATAAAGCAGACGTTCCCTTAATACCAGATTATTGTTGACCATTTCTTTAAATTTCTGTCCCAGAAGGCCGATCTCACTGTCATCAAATTCTTCTGTGATATTACGTGTTCCCTCTTCCACACTCTGCATGGTGCGCTCCAGTTTTTTCAGAGGCATATAGATCTTCATGGCAATCATATGTGCCACAAACATGCCAATGCCAAACAGAAGCAGGATCATCACCCCGATCAGGATACCCACATTGACCTTCTGTGCATTTAATTCGCTTGCCTTAATACCGCTCACCAGAGTCCAGCCATTTACAAAACTTTCCCTGGCACTGAAAATATACGGTGTCTGAGATGTCACTGAAAGAGCAGAGACATACGCTTTGTAGATCTCCTCTTTATAGCTGTCGTCTCCCTGGAAATAAATAAGGGGATCATCCGTGTTTTCGTCGATGACCATAAAGCAGTTGGTCTTATAATTTCCTCTGTTCTCAAATGCCATTTTGAAAATATTTTTTGATACATTTACGATCAGATAGCCTACTCCGCTATCCTCCCGGGAACCGCGCAGATACTTCACTATGGACAATGTATCATTTTTTCCCGTAAGCGCATTACTGCCCAGGATGATCTCTTTTCCATCTGCATCCCGGGCTTCTTTTATCCAGGCCTGTTTCAGTATCTCTCCGTCTTTATAGAACGAAGTGTACTGTGACAGGTCGGACTTTTTTGAATGAATATAAAGTTTTCCATTAAGGCTGACTGATAATACTTCCTGAACAGATGCCTGCTGTAAGGTCAGTTCATTTACACTTTTTTCCAGGGTTCTTGTTTCTTTTGAGGAAAAATAGGAACCCGGTTCTTCCCCTGCCTGAGAAAGAGCATTCATGTAGGAGTCTTTCAGAAGAAGATTTCTCATTTCCTCTATGATACTGTCAAGCTGAAGCTCCACAATATTATCTGAAGTCTGTAGACTGTAATAAAAATCCTGCTGATAATTTTCCACTATGTTATTTGTGGTCAGCGCAAAAATACTGACACCCAGGATCAGCATGGACAGAATGGAGATGGCTATGATCGCCACCTGGATCTGCTGCTGAATAGTACGTCTGTTTGTTTTCATCTTGTCAGCCATATTTTATAATGCCTTTATCTTTAACATCTGTCTTACTTCATCAGGGGTCATCGGTTCCATATCTTTTTCACGGAGCAGTTCTGCGGCCGCTTTGATAAGCTCTGCATTGGTTGTACATTGCACGCCGTTTTCCAGATAGTTGGAATCCTCAAAACCAAGTCTTAAGGATACAGCTCCCATATCCAGGGCTTTGCTTACCATCTTGAAATCTTTACGGTTGGCCTCTGTGTATCCCCATAATACTTTGCCCTCATCCGGGAATGTCTCATAGAGATATTCTTTCATGTGACGCAGTGCATTTTCTGTTGCAGGCATCTCTCCGCCATGGCCGAATACCAGGGCAAAAAGGATCGGGTCTACAAAGTGGAATTTCTCATCCAGCTCACGGACTGTGTTGATCATTCCAAGTTCAAATACCTCGATCTCCGGTCTTTTATCTTCACGGATCAGCTCGCCAACACAGTATTCCACATCATCAATGGGATTCTGATAAACGGCCTTTCCAAGGTTTACAGAACCTACATTTAAGCTGACTGCCTCTGTGTACGGCGCGTAACAGGGCTGAACTCTCTCTTTGATGGTAAGGTCGGAAACACCGCCTGTGGAAATCTCAACTACAATGTCACAGGCTTCGCGGATATATCTGATTGTTTCATCCATAAGTGTCATATCCGGAGTGAGTTTTCCATGGACGTCTCTTACGTGGAGATGAACCATGGATGCTCCCAGTTTCCAACATTCAATAACATCATCTGCGATTTTTCTCGGATTGATATCTGTATCTGACGCACTTACCGGTGCTACAGAAAGCATTATTTTTTTCATAATTTTTCTCCATTCCAATATACATAATGATCAGTTACAGTCTGAACGATCTTGTCCTTTTCCCTTTTTGAGATTACTTCCAGAATCTCCCTGTGAAGCTCTGCAAAGTGGGAAACCTCGCCTTTTTTTATGACCTTGCAGATGGCCTCCAGGCGAGAAGGAACTGTCAGTCTTGTTATATATTCTGTAATGGTCACGATCTGAGGATTGTCTGAAAGCGCCGCAATTCCTGCATGAAATTCTGTATCTGTCCCCATGATCCGATTTGGATCCGGTTCCTTTTCATTCAGCGCAGCTTCCATCTTTTCCTGGATCTCATAGAGATTTCTTATTTTCTCTTCATCCGGATCATTCTCAAGGATCACATTTAAGGTTCCGATCTCAATAACAGCCCGAAGCTGTACAAAGTCCTTCCAACTGTTTTTCTTCAGGATGATCTGATAAAGCATGGGGTCAAGCAGTTTCTGATTATAAGTTTCGCTGACAAATGTACCGTCTGCACGTTTAATATAGACAACACCATTTGCCTCCAGCTTCTTGATGGCTTCTCTCACAGAATTTCTTCCGGCCTCATATTGTCTGCATAATTCTACTTCTGTGGGAAGCTTTGAGCCGGGCTGGAATTCCCCTGAAATGATCCCGGATACGATCCCATCCACAACTCTGTCAACTACTGATTTTTTCTTCCCAGTTTCACTCATTTTATTTTACTGTTCCCTTCTTCACCAATGCTTTCTTTAACTCGGCAGCTCCAAATCTCGGGCTTGAAAGAACAACTTTGCCGAATTTCTCAGCAATATATTCCTCACAGTATGCCATGCTTCCCTGTGCAAAAAGTACTACGTCCACATCATCTGCAATCTTCTCAATACTTTCTGCCATTCTTGCGCGGAACTCATCCTGATTCAGGCCAAATGCTCCCTCTACCAGGCAGTCAACCAGCTCTATATGCTTTCCGCACTCACGGCTCATACGGAGGATCGTGTTTTTGGTTGGCTCCAGTGTTGTTGCCAGAGTTGCCACTACGCCGATCTTCTTTCCCTGGCGTACCGCTTCACGGCACATCTCCTCATCTACACGGACGATCGGCACACCGATATATTTTGCCGCATCCTGGGCTGCATCTGCAACTTCACCTACAGATGAGCACAGGTTTAACATTGCCTCGCAGTCCTCGCCTACTGCCTTCATGTACATTCCGATCAGTCTGGCTGCTGCCTTCGGTGTAACATATCCTGCATCTCTTGTCTCTGCCAGGATAGAAGGATCCTCAATGCTGTATAACTCTACATCTTCTCCAAGCTGTCCTTTTACTTCTTTTTCTACAAGTTCGATAAGCTCCGGTGTTGTACTGGTATAAATTAATCCTACTTTCATTTTTCTGATCTCCTTTATTTATTCATTAAAATTTCTACTGCTTCACGTAAGGTTTTGATCTCGCCCACATTTCCCGGAAAGATCACATATGGGATCCCAGGGAATTTGCTTTCGCTGCCTGTCTGCCATACAGGGATTCCAGGTCTTATCTGTCCCAGGACTTTTGCATGTTTTACTCTCAGGGCTTTTACGCCTACATCACTGGATGTGATGCCGCCTTTTGCAACTACAAAGGCAGGTGTCACCTCAAGCTCTCCCACACATTTCTGAAGGGCATCGCTGATCTTTACAGAACGTTTCAGTGCTTCCTCCGGTGTATCGTTTTCTACTTTTAAAAGCGCACGTTTTGTAGAAACACACACTGTGTTTCCTTTGCGGATCAGATCCTGGATCATGGTAAGGACACGTTTTGTCTCCTCCTCCAGTTTTCCTTCTTCAAGGACCAGGTCGGAATTTAACTCGATAAATGTAATATCGGAAATATTTTTCAGCTCATTTAACTGTGCAGTTGTCTTGGCTGTGTGGCTTCCTACGACGATAATACCTCCTGCCGCTGTCTCTTTGTTTACCATCTCTTCCCTAGCAAGATAAGCCTTGTCGGAAATATTGCCGAATGCTTTTACCAGGGCTGCTGCTGTACGGAAAGTATAATGTTTTCCCTGTGCAATGGCACGGTAAAGCGCTGTACAGAAAATCTTCACATCAATATTGTCAATGGCATTTACGATGATCTTTCCGTAGTTTTCCACTGACATAAGTTTTTTCCGGATCTTAGCGTAATCCATGCTGCGAAGAAGCTCTAGGGAAATTGTAACGCAGTCTTCTGCCTTGAACTCACCTTTTGTCTTCTCCTCTACATACTCGCACAAATTACTGGATGTATAACCAAAAGTCTCATCTTTTGCAAACTCGGTCTGACCTGCCGGAACAAGCTCATCACCATATTTTACATAATGGACATTGTTTAATGTAAATCTTCCGCCTTCTTTAAAGTAAGGACAAAGGATCTCGCCATCCACTTTCCATGGATTTCTCTTTTCCATCTCTTCTTTTACAATTTTGGTTTCCAGCGGAAAATGTCCTCTCAAAGTAGAATCACTTCGATTGATGATGCAATATTCCATGCCGGCCTCGTCTGCTGCTCTCTGAACATTGTTTACGATCTCACGGTGAGCCTTTATGGTTTCTTCTTCTGTGAAACCACGGGAATTGGTCAGTACAAAGAAAAGCTTGTTTTTCTCTGCAAAGCCTTCTCTCATGCTCTCTACACTCCAGTCCGTATAAACGGACACATCGTGTACTGTCTGCACGCCTGTGGGGTCATCGTCAAGAACTATGATCTTTAAGCCGAATTTTTCTGCCTCCTCAGTCAGAAGCCTGTCCACTTCCGCCACGTCCGGAATGGGATATTTATTCAGGATCTCAGCACTGATTGTCTTCTCGTTCATTAAACATCCTACCTTTGCTTTTAAAAAAATTTACTCTGTCTAAATCCATAGTATAAACATCCTACGTTTGAAATGCAAGGTGAATCAATAATATTTTGACATAATCCAAAAAAAGTCTTAATGGAATTTTCATAGTCTGTCAGTGGTTTTTCCGGGAGGAAAGTGGTATACTACTACAGAATCTTGAGGGCCAAAATACAGCGTTTCATTAATACAATGCTATAATTAATGAAATACTGCACCTCATCACAAAACGGGCAAGAGTTTTTTCGGTTACTGATTTCCAAATAAATAATAACCTTCTCTCCCGGATTTATCACTGAAAGGTATCTTGTTATGAAAAATATGAAAAAACAATCCTTGCGTCGGATCTTTGCAGGCATTCTCGGCATAGGGATCCTGCTCACAGGCGCAGCTCCCTGCGCGGCGGCTGCCTATGGATACGATGAATATGGTGATCCTATCGTCACTGCCACACCGGTTCCTGATGGTCAGGCCGCAGCAGTCACGCCTGCTCACTCCAGCTATTATTCACAGGCTGCCGACACCGATTCCATTGACGGGTGGCCCAAAGGTCCCGGCATCGAAGCACAGGCTGCAGTCCTTATGGACGTAAATACAGAATCCGTTCTTTATTCCAAAAATGCGGACACACAGCTCTACCCTGCCAGCATCACGAAGATCCTGACTACACTGCTTGCCTGCGAAAATCTGAACGCTAAGACAAACATTACCGTATCTGAGAACGCTTCCACCAGTGTAACTGCCGGAGATTCCAGTATTTATGCTGCTCCCGGTGAAGAATTCACCAGGGATCAGGCCCTGATGGCTGTCATGCTCCAGTCCGCTAATGAAATGTCTGTCGCCGTTGCGGAAGAAGTTTCCGGCTCTGTAAAGAAATTCACAGAACTCATGAACTGGCGCGCCAAGCTTTTTGGCTGCAAGAACACACACTTTAACAATCCCAACGGTCTTCCGGATGAGAATCATTACACCACAGCCTCCGACATGGCAAAGATCGCCAAATCCGCCTGGCTGAATCCTCTTTTCCGGCGATACTGCACCAAACGTTATTACGAGATCCCGCCTACCAATAAATTTGCGGAAGCCCGCCAGCTGCTCAATCATCACAAGATGATGAAAAACGGCGAATATTATTATGAAGGCGTCCGTGGCGGAAAAACAGGCTACACGGATGCATCCGGCAACACACTTGTCACCTACTGCAAACGGGGAAATATAACGCTGGTAGCCGTGATCCTGAATTCTACTTCCGCGGCAAATGCTTACAGCGATACCGCTTCTCTTTTTAATTATGGTTTTGAAAATTTTGAAAAGGTGGATATGAAGGTGTCCATGGAGCCAGTCCCGTTTAAGGTACTCCCTTGTGACAAATATATCCTTAAGAATAACGGAAACACCTATCCGTTTTATTATCAGACAAAGGTTTATGTGACTCTTCCAAAAGGTATCAAAAAATCACAGCTTAACAAACGCCAGGCCGTTCTTCAGAATGCTGTCGGCCCACTGCGTCTGAAAAGCAAATATTATTATAAGAAACAAATGGTCGGATGGGGAATGCAATACGAACGAAACATCGTATCAGATCTTCTCCTGGCTTCGTAACATTTTCCTGCGGCGGAGAGATTCGTGCTTTTCACGGATCTCATCCGCCGCTTCTGTATCTTCTGCTCTCAGGGTCTTCACCCCGAAATATTTTCCCTCGTCGGTTTTTCGGATCCGGATCTTTCCGGCAACAGGTCCATGCTCATGGCAAAGGGCAAGGCTGTAATATACCTTGGAATTGTTGGTACTGAACCAGCGGATCTTCCTCTTGGCAGGGCATCTGCAGATAGGACACATGGTACTTACCATAGTACGGTCCTTCATCAGACGCTCCTTTGATACAAATTCCCTGGACACAAACTTGTCATGGTCTGTATAGGAAATATAGATCTCGCTGTCTCTGGATTTTGGATTCTGATATACATCCAGGGACGGATGGCGGATCATGCAGGCTTCATCGATCTCCAGGAGTATCCTGGCAGTATAGCTGGCGTCTGCCAGTGCCCGGTGAAAATCCCGGCTTTTGGGAAGCTGCAGGTAGTCTGTAGCATATTCCAGGGAACGCCTGGATATTCCGTCCTCGAATTTTATGCTGAAAAGTTTCTGCACATCGTAGTAATGCACCGGCCCTGGCATCAGCTTCAGAAGATTATAGTATTTCATATTGCGCTGAAGTTCCATCACATCCTGGTCTCCCCAGGTAAAAAAGCGATACTCCTCCCCGCACCATTCCAGGAATCTGCGGATCGCCCTTGGAAAAGGGATGCCTTTTTCCAGTTCATGATAATCCACGTGGATCACTTCGTGGATACTGTCGTGGATCCAGTGGTACACTTTGGGCTTGATCAGGCACTGAAAGGTATCAACGATCTCTCTTTTTTCATTTAATTTTACTGCCCCGATCTCTATGATCTCAAACGGGAGCCGACTATCCGGATGTCTTCTTCCATCCGGATTCTGGTTCCATTCCAGGTCAAATACAATATAGTTCATGGGTTTTCTGTCCTCTTATCTGACTGCTCAGCTGCTTCATAAATGCAGCTGTTTCCGGATCGTTGTCCGGCTATTTCATATTTTTGCATTCGGACACAGAATAAATCGCTTCAAACAGCTCCTGCTGGAAGCTTTCTGTATCTGCATCTGTCAGAATCATATCTTTCATTTCGTCTTCTTCGTGTAGCCACCAGCGGAAATCGCATAATGTGGCACCCCGTCCGGCACCGTCTGAACAATCCACATCCAGGAATACTTTTTCTGTTTTAAAGAACTCCGGATGGATGAGATACATAAACGGTACAGCAGCATGGATACTTGCCACGCAGCGATATTTGGAAAAATTTTCAAGTACGTAGCCAGCCATATCTCCACAGGCTCTGGCTGCCGGATCACCGGACTGGCACAGCTTCATGATCTGGTTTCTGGTGAGATTACATTTCAGGGTAGCATCCAGTCCACACATGATCAGTGGGATTCCGGAATCGAATACGATCTTTGCCGCCTCCGGATCTGCGTAGATGTTGAATTCCGCTGCCGGTGTGATGTTTCCGCCTTTTGCTGCGCCGCCTGTAAATACAATTTTTCTGATCTTATTCTTTATTTCAGGAAAAACCTTCAACAGAAGTGCAAGATTAGTCATTGGTGCAGTTTCGATCATTACTACCTGCTCGCCCTCCGGAATGGCCTTCAGAATGTCACGTATAAAAAGCACTGCATTATCAGAAGCAGCCTCTGATTTTGCTTCCGGCAGTACGCAATGGCCAAGCCCTGTCTCTCCGTGGAATTCTTCCGCATAAATTGCCGCTTTCACAAGAGGACGGTCCTGGCCTCCTGCCACCGGAACCTTCAGTCCGTAAAAATCCACCAGCTCCAGTGCATTTTGGGTCACTCTTTCTATCCTGGTACTTCCTGCAGATGTCGTCACTGCAAGCAGCTCCAGTTCATCCTGATGTGCTGCCGCATATGCCAGTGCGATCCCGTCATCGATTCCGGGATCACAGTCCATGATAACCTTGATCTTATCTCCCATATATTCACCTCTGTAAAAACTCTTTCCCCAATTTTATAGTATTGCCGAATTTCCGCTGTTTACCTATTCCAAGTATAACAGAGTGAGGAAAGAGTGTAAAGTTAATCAGAATTCACCTCTGTACTTCAGGCCGAAACGTAAAGAACCCCTCTGCCGGGCATTGGCAGAGGGGTGGAAAAAAGGGGGTTATATTCATTTATATAAACAAATGCAATGTGCAATTTGGATCTTTAATATTTGCAATATCCGTTTGGGTTGTTCCGGATATTGTTATTATGCTATATCCCATCACCCAGGACTTGCAATCCAGTACCTGGGCTTCACAATAAATGCTGTTCAATCAATAGAAACAAATTTCTTCTCTTCTGCTTCTTTCTTGGTCTCTTCCTTCGGGAAGGTTACATGAAGGATTCCGTTCTCATATTTCGCATGGATATCTTCATGCTTAATGCTCGAGCCTACATAAAAGCTTCTGTTGCAGGTTCCTGTATAACGTTCTCTGCGAACATATTTACCTTTATCATCCTTCTCGTCCTTCTTCTCTTCTCTGGTTGCCTGAATGTTCAGATAACCATTCTTCAGCTGGATCTTCACATCCTCTTTCTTAAATCCCGGAAGATCGATCTCCAGTTCATAATTGCCATCTACATCACGGATATCTGTCTTCATCATATCCTTCACCTGAGGATAAGCATTGGCAGCTGCCTGACGGCCTGTCGGATATCCCATAAAATCATCAAATAAATCTTCTCCGAAAATACTTGGCATTAACATAACTCATTCCTCCTGATCTATATTCGCTGCGTGCTGCGCAGGCGTTTTTAATTTACTGTTTCTGAAAACATCTGCTAATTCTGTAAGAACTTTCTCCGGAAGATTTCTTTTTTCTCTCTTCCTTTGTTCTGTATGTACTATAACACGCATTATTAGCACTGTCAATAGGTGAGTGCTAATTTCACACTTTCTTCACATTTTGCGTACACATTTTCCGTAAAATCACTGACGCCCGCCGTGCAAAGCATGATGTGCGTCATCATATCGCTCTCATACAAGAATACCTGACGGAAGGAAAACTTGATGTGCTGCATGATTACCTTAATGAGTACAGCAAAAGCCTTCCGGATAACTCTCTTGTCCGTTTTTGCGAAAATACTGCCGCAAACGCTGTATTGCTCTACTTTGCTCAGCAGGCTAAGGATAACTGTATTAATTATTTTGTTAAAGTTAAGATTCCGAATGATATCTTCGTTTCAGATACCGATATTTCTGTTATATTCGGCAATCTGATTGAAAACGCACTGGAATCCTGCAAAAATGAGTCTGGCAATGACCGGAAAATCTTGATTCGTGCCAACCTGACCGGCAGTTCGCTTTGTATTACGGTGGACAATACCTTCTCAGGAACACTCAAATGTACAAATGATGACAAGCTTGTTTCAACGAAGCATAAGGGACTCGGGCTCGGCACACAATCGGTCAAAAACATTGCCGCACATTACAATGGTGTCTGCCACCAATGGTAGGTAGCTATCATTAAGATAAGAATCATGATATACTAGAAGAGCCGGGAAATTATGAATTTCTTGATACAGTTCTCGTATTGCGTCTTTAGATAAATAATTCAGGTATGGCAAACAGACAGATTGGGGAATCTGCCTACTGAAAAAATATCAAGATATGAATATTTTATCGGTATTGGAATGTAGTTGCAGTCCTTGCTCTTAAGTAGCGGGGATTGCGCCTGTCGGGTCTTACAGCAATTAATTCCCTGCCTATTAAAGCAATAACATCAATGGGCGGTGAGGCACAAGAGCGTCTCAGAAATTCCGTACATATAGCGATAGCTATGCTGAAATTTATCCGATAACTATACTTCCGATCCTTTTTTTCAACAACAATTGCGCCAGTAATCAGTTCACAAAAGTTATAAAGAATGAGTTTTGCATAGATTTCTTGGATTACTAAATCCTTTTTTCTACTATGGAAGAAAAGAAGTCCTGCGGCATACTTTATGTCACGAAAAGATGTTTCGATTCCCCAACGCATATTGTACAATTCCCGTAATTCCTCTGTGCTAAAATCTTCTTTTGGAAGATTGGTATATACGACTTCGGTGTTCCCATTTGGAAGGACAAAACTCACAATCCGAAAAGAGATGTAGTATAAACTTTTACTTTTAGGGTCGAGGTAATCAAAAGTTCTGTTTGCAATAGTTTTATACACTTCAGGCTCTGCTTTAACAGTCTTTGTATTTTTTCTGGTAAGCCATCTTTCGAAAATGATATCATACTCAGGCGAATCTGGGAGTTTAATTGTAGCCAACATACTACGCGGGTTCGATTCTCTAGCACGAACTAGAAAATATGCATTGTTTTCAATGGCATGTGCAAACACATTGAATGATACAAATCCCCTATCAGCAATAAATAAAGGTTTTCGCGTAGGATTAGTAGCCGTATAATGATCTATTATGTCACACATTGCTATATATTCATTGATATGATTCAATGGTTGGAGAATTACATCAGTATACAAATGTGATAATAAATTGTAAGCAGCATTCAGATGAATCATATTAAATCCTTTATTGTACCGATCGGTAACCCGATAGGTATCGGGGTCCTTAGGATTTCTCGGGATATAAATATCCGAGCCATCAACAGCAATTGGATCATAGCCTTTCAAAGTCTTATCGAGGAAAAATGCATTGGAAAATGAGTAAAAAAGAGAATCAAAGGCCTCTGGAGATATTTTTTTACGCTGTTGAATCAAAGCAGACGCTGTTGGTACAGAAGCGTTAAAATCGAAATACTTTAACAATTCTGTTTTAGATGCAGATTTTTGCATGGAGATTGTAGAGAGCAAGACATCGCTGAATGAAATCTTACGATTTCTTGTAAAATCCGTAGGTTTTTTTGTGTACTGCCAGGAAGATGCAGATAATTCGTTTACTTTGTTTAGTAATGTTTTCTTTACTGATTCTGGTGAAAGATTCATAACACGCCTCCGATTAATTTAATTTTCCGGCATGACCGGATTTTTCTTATTAATCAAAGGGCGCGAAGCGCTGCATTTTTTTGAGGTTTTGTCAAGTATATTTTGAAATAAGTACAAAAAAATAGGTAGTCCCTTAACTTAATAGAAACTACCTACCATTGGTGTCTGCCACTTTAAAACAGAGGATGGAATGTTCTATGCATCTGTGATGTGTTGTAATAAAACAGATAACTAACATTCGGTGAATGTGTGTTCTATTCATAATCCATAACAGCAAAGCCTGGAGTTGTTTTACTGGCTCCTTTTACATGTTGTCCATACATTTATTCCTTCAAACTTATAACTTCCTTTCTGGCAAAGAAAAAGACGCAAGCCATATTTTATGACTCACGCCTTACTTCGCTCACAATATTTAATTAGCACTCTCCATTTCTCATCATTTTTTGACCACAAATTTATGACATTTACGACAAATCTGACACTGCTTTACGCTTCATGGAATCTGTCAGGACTGTGAAGAAAAAGAAAATTCTTCTTCACAGATCTGACTGTTTTTCTTCTGGACCAGTACGGTGAATCTGCCGGATGATGCATCTGATCGACACCGGGACGGTAATAAGACATGCCACCGCACCAAATAACATAACCGCAACATCCTGAAAAAGGAACTGGGAATTAAGAATAATTTCCAGGGTATATTGCTGTGTCTGAATGTATGAAAATAACAGAATAGTTCCCCCAAGATAAGCAAACAGCAGTGTATTTACTGTTGTACCTATGATTTCTTTTCCGACCTGATAGCCGGAAGCTGTAAGCTCCTTCGCTGTCAGACTGTTTTTATGGGTCCAGACTTCATATACAGAGGAGGTTACGGATAATGCCGTATCGATAACAGCTCCAAGAGTACTGAAAACAGTTACAAATATTCCTACATGAAGCATGTTGATATGAAGATCCGTACTGTAATAATACATAAAATCATCTTCTGAAATCTGGATCTCATTTAATCCGTAGCTTCCTGATCTCCATGTGATAATATAAATCGGAACAAACAAAAGTAACATTACCAGCAGTGTAGCCAGAAAAGCCGCCCGCGTCTTTGGATTATTTCCGTTCTGATAAAACAGAGAAATATAACAGACACCTGCACCTGCCACCAATATCAGGAGCAGTACAGGAAAACCGGCAGACATCAGCATAATTGAAAAAAACAAAATTACAATATTCCCTGCCAGTGTCATAATTGACATGGCTCCACGTTCACCACCGATCAGGACCATCAACATAATCAAGACCAATGTAAGAAAAATGATCATTTTCTGCCACTCCTTTTCCATGATGGTATTTTCATAATCGCTGAAGCAATAAAAACGGATACCGGTATTGCCAGTACAATTCCAATGCTTTCTATCAGAAAACGACAGATATCATATGGAATGTGGTATCTCACGATCGTTACAAAGCTTATATCATTATTCATCTTAAGTATGAACATGGGAATCATGCCGCTTGCCAGAACAAACAGCAGTACATTTATCATGGTTCCCATAATATCATATCCGATTTCACGACCGGAATGTATCAGTCTTCTCAGAGAAACCGATGGATTTTTCCGCACGATCTCTCCTACTGCTGCGCTGATCGTCACCGTCACATCCATAATTGCACCAAGTCCTGTCAGCATAATATCTGCCCAGAATATATCTGCTGAATTGCCTGTACTTCCAAGGTATTCCAGATTGGAATAATCCAGATCTCCGTACATATAAATAGAAAATTCAAACAATGTCATGATCAGAAACAGAACACACAGTGTTGAAAGAACTGAGGAAAATGTTTTTCTATGAATTCCATTTAAGCAGATCAATGTAGTCAATGAAAAAAGAACTGCGATGACATTACAGATATTTAAAATATTTTTCCCTTCTGTAAAAGCCTGAAATCCATACGCAAATATGACTGTATTCAGTATCAGTGATATGATCGTGTAAAATCCCTGCTTTCCTGTAATGCAGATCAGAAGAAAAAATAATCCTCCTGCCAGTAATGCCAGATACCCATCCCTTTTTACAGAACGTATCGTTTTTCCGGGGCTTTCCTTTGAACCGCTTAAAAGAACGGTGTCTCCTTTATGATATTTCTTGGTCTGAACCTGAGAAGATGTATATTCATTAGAGACCGTTATTTTTTCCCCTTTATGCGAACCGTTTAATATCCGTGCCGTAATATTCTGAGTATAGTAATATTCTTTTGAGCCCCTGGTTCCTTCTCTGCTCAGAGTCTGTTTTTCTGTTACGGAACATATTTTTGCCAGCGGTGTATGATAAAATCGGGAATTACAGCAGGTAAACAGAACAAAAATAATATATATGCCGGCTAAAAGATATTTTTTGTGAAATATGCAGGATTTCATTAACTTCATTCCCCCTGTAGAAATATTGCAATTGTAAACGCACTGACCGGTTGCTTTTTATCGAAGTAACATTGTACGCTTTTTGAAAGTATCGGTCAATATAAGGTATACAAAAAAACAGCAGCAGAACCGTTTTCACAGTTCTGCTGCCCCCATAATTATTTTAACAAATACCTAACTCCAAAAAAGCCATTATTTACAAAGCGCAGAAAATGCATCTGCAACAAACTGAACCTTGGTTCCGATGATAACCTGTACAGAAGTTTTTCCAGGTTTGATCACGCCTGCAACACCTGCAGATTTGATCACCTTATCATTTACAGCTGTAATATCCTTAACCTCAAGTCTCAGTCTTGTGATGCAGTTATCGATGCTTGTGATGTTCTCTTTTCCGCCACAGCCTTCGAGGATCTTCGCAGCAATAGCAGTATAGTCATCATTTGCAAGCTCGATATTCTTCTCTGCCTCAAGATCGTCATCGTCTTCTCTTCCCGGAGTCTTCAGATCAAATTTCTTGATGGCAAAAAGGAATACAACATAGAATACGATAAATGCTGCAATTCCAAGAGGAAGGATGAGCCATGTCTTCTGTGCTGCCGGAAGTGAGGATGAGAAAAGTAAATCCATCGCACCGGCGGAGAAGCTGAAGCCTGCACGGAAGCCAAGAGCAACTGTGATCATGGTAAAGATACCGTAAAGTAATGCATAGATCACATAGAGGCCAGGAGCAAGGAACATAAATCCAAACTCGAACGGCTCAGTTACACCACAGATAAATGCACAGATCGCTGCAGATGCAACAAGACCGATGGCAACTTTTTTCTTTGCAGGTTTCGCACATTTAACCATTGCAAGTGCTGCACCAGGAATACCAAACATCATACATGGGAAGAATCCGGACATGTACATTCCAAGGCTCCAGGATACATCTGCAGAGGTTTCACCTGCCCAGAAGTGCTGAAGATCACCAAGTCCGATGGTGTCAAACCAGAATACATTGTTCAGTGCGTGATGTAATCCGGTAGGGATCAGCAGACGGTTCAGGAATGCATAGATACCTGCACCAACAATATCCATACCTGCAACTGCTTTTCCTAATGCTACAAGTGCACTGAAAAGTAATGGCCATACAAACAGTAATACAACAGATACGATAATGGAAACCACTCCTGCGATGATCGCTACGCAGCGCTTGCCGCTGAAGAATGACAGCCAGTCAGGAAGCTTGGTGCTCTTGAATTTGTTATAGCATGTAGATCCGATGATACCGGCAAGGATTCCGATAAAAGGATTCGCAATTTTGTCAAACGCAAGAGTTTTTGTTGCATTGTCAGCGATTGATGGCATGATGGTTGTAACAAATCCTGTAGAAAGAAGTGTTGTGAGCATCAGCCAGGATGCAAGTGCAGCGATTCCGCCGGTTCCGTCATTCTTTTCTGACATACCGACACCGACACCGATAGCAAAAAGGATTGCCATGTTGTCGATCAGAGCTCCGCCTGCCTTAACCAGAAACAGACCGATCAGATTGGCTGTGCCATGAATGTCTCCACCTGCATGGTTGCCGGACATAACCAGTATCCGATACCCATGAGGATACCACAGATCGGCAGTACTGCCACCGGAAGCATTAACGCTTTTCCCAGTTTTTGAAGAAATTTCATATATTTCCCCTCCCTTAAAATAAATATATTTGACCGGATCACTCCGGTTATAACACCCCGAAAATTGCTACTATCTCCGGGCTGCTATAAGCCTGTCAGCTGCATGAAGATGATCATGAAAGCTTGAGGACGGCTTCATCCGCCGAAACATCCCCCTCCTTCTGGAGGCTTATCTTTCCGTAATCATCTGTGTTGCAGATCAGAACCGGGATAATCGTGTTTAAACCGGCTTTCTCAATTTTGTCCAGATCAGCCTCTATCAGAAGATCACCCTTTTTAACCTTGTCACCTGCTGCAACGTGTGCTTTAAAGGGTTCGCCCTTAAGTGTGACTGTATCCAGTCCGATATGTATCAGTATTTCTGCTCCCTGAGTGCTTGTCAGCGTAACTGCATGAAGAGTATCAAATACCATTGCCACCTCACCGTCTGCCGGAGCATATATCCTGCCGTCTGCCGGGATCACGGCAAAACCGTCACCCAGTACCTTATCCGCAAAGACCGGATCCGGAACCTCCGCAAGGGGAACCACTCTACCCTTACAGGGTGCATAAATTAAATTTCCTTTATCTTTTCCTTTAAAAAATTTCAACATATCCTCTTCCTCCCGTTGTTTTCCCACTTCCTCAGGTATTGATATCCGTAATGTTGATTTGTAAATATATCTATATATTTTTTATCAACGCCGGGTTTATATTATATATTTCGCATAATTTTCATATTTTGTTTTTTAGGCATGTGTATATATTAACCATTATTTTCGGTTTTGTCCACATTTTTATCGGTATTTTTCAAAAAAATAAGCTGTAGCACATTAATGCGACAGCTTATGCAAGAATATTCAGTTTACTTCAGCAGTTCTTTTTCGATCCTTTCTCTCGCCTCCGGAGCCTGCTTGTTCATCTTCTCGGGGAAGCCGAACATGGATACACAGGCGATATTGTCACCACCCACCTTCGGGGCATCCGGTGCAAGCTGCTTCTTTGCAAAATCCATTTCTCTTAAGGTACGGAAGATACCGTCAAAATCAACATCTCCCTCGCCCATGGCCAGATGCTGGTGCACCGTCACATCTGCTTTTCCCCTTCCGTTCAGTGACGGCGGATTCAGAATGTAGCGGCAGTCCATAGTCTGATTAAAGGTATCTGCAAAAAGCACATGGGTCAGTTCATCGCCTGCATATTTCAGCATGCTTTCCACATCACCCTTTCCCTGATCGTAGAAAAATCCGTGAGGGGAAGAATATACGTAACCCAGATTTTTGGACCGGAAGGATTTTACCATATCGCAGGTTTCATTATTCAGCTCACAGAAATCATAGGGATGAGACTGGATCTCCACACGAAGGCCTTCTTTTTCAATGATCGGAAGAAGTTCTTCCATGGAACGGAACCACATACCGTTGCAGATCTCTGCCTGGTTCGGATCACCGGAAAGCTCGGTATTGATCACAGGAACTCCCATGTTTACTGCGATCTCGATCATTTTTTTCCAATTGGCAACTGCAAACTGACGCTCCTCCTCTGTAGGGCCGGACCAGCGGTAGACACAGATGAAGGAAGAAATCTCCACGCCGGTCTCACGCAGCGCATCCCGGTATTCCTTTTCACATTCCTTCGAAAAAAGCGGATGCTTGTAAAAAGGATTGATCCTGGGGTGCGGAGACTGTTCAATATATTTGTAACCCCAGTCAGCAACCTGGTGGACCATACGGTTGATATCCATCTGTTTTGCCAGAACATCTACATCAAATGCAATTTTCATGTTAAAACCCTCCCAATTTCTCAGTGAAAACAGAAGGCGGGAAATTTACCTTCCCGCCTTCCGCCCGTTTTCATATATTTCGCATATCTCTGTTTTACTTATTTTGCAATGGCATCCAGTGCTTCCTGAGCATTGTCTGCTGTGTAGTATACGTTATCTACGATGGTCTCGGAATCAACTTCCTTGCCATCCAGAAGGTCTGCGTATGCATCTGCTGCAAATTTTCCCTGGTCAGCAGTACCCTGTGCCATGGTTCCCTGAAGCTTTCCATCCAGAACTGCCTGAAGTCCTTCCGATGTAGCATCGATTCCATATACTTTGATCTCACCTGTCTTCTGTGCATCTGCAATGGCTTTCGCAGCACCTACAGCCATACTGTCATTCTGTGCAACTACTGCGCTGATCTCTTTTCCTGCGTTCAGCCAGTTCTCAACAATGGTAAGTGCCGGCTCTGTTTGCCACTCTGCAGTATCCTGGAATGCTACGGTTACATCCGGATAATCTGCAAGTACCTGGTCAAAGCCTTCAGAACGTCCAACCTGTCCGTCAGAACCCATAGGTCCAAGAAGAAGAGCTACATTACCTTTTCCGTCGATGTCCTTCATAACCTCTTCCATAAGCTTGGAACCTGTGGTTGCCGCATCTGCACCTACATAGCAGTCAGCAGCTTCCGGATCACTGATTCTCTGGTTTACGATAACGACATTAACGCCTGCCTCTTTTGCCGGTTTGGTTCCAATCCACTGACCATCTCTTAAAACTGTGATGGTATCTGAGATCCGGAAGATCTCGTCCATCTTATGAGAAATATAGATAATGGCAACACCCTGTTTTTTCAGTCTTTCGATCTGTGCAAAAAGTACAGTTGCTTCTTTCTCTGTGATGGCGGATGTAGGCTCGTCCATAACAATGATCCTGGAATTCAGTGAGATCGCTTTTACGATCTCTACCAGCTGCATTTCCGCTACACTTAAGGTACGCATCTTTGCCCTGGGATCGATATCGATATTCATTTTCCGGAAATATCTGCGGGTTTCCTCTCTCATTCTGGCAATATCCACGATCTTCAGCTTCTCCATTCCTTTTTTGAGAAGCTCTCTTCCAACAAAAACATTCTCTGCCACTTCCATATCCAGCACTGTGTTCAGCTCCTGATGGATCATGGAAATTCCTTTGCTCATGGCATCCTTCGGCCCGTGTATGACAGTTTCTTTACCTTCCAGAAAGATACTTCCCTGGTCTGCCTTGTAAATTCCCATTAGAATCTTCATCAGTGTGGATTTACCGGCACCGTTCTCACCCATCAGGGCGTGTACCTCACCTGGTCTGACCTGAAGGGTAACATCCTCGAGAACTTTCACCCCTGGAAATGACTTATAGATGTTTTTCAGCTCAAGAACATATTCCATAGATTTTCTCCCTTCCTCTCCTTTTTCCTCGCTTAATAACCATACAGGGGAATTAAAAATCCCTCCTGATAATGTTTTGGTTTGTTTATGAGCATATATTAAACAATTTATGCTCACTTTCCAACCGACATTTTTCATATCAGGGGGGATGATTTTTGGATTTTTATATTTTTCACACAATACGCAGGCGATTTAAGAACTCTTTGTTGTTACATCTGCTGGTAACAGAGGTCTGGATGCCGATCTTTTTTCCAAGGTAATTTTTCAGAATTCCGGGGGTTGCTTTTTCTCCGTTAATGCGGATTTCTCCTTCTTTCCATCTCTGTTTGCCGGCCAGCGTGTTTACCAATCTGCTGGCTGTTTTGTAATCGTTGTCACGGATCACCGCGATCTCTCCGCTTCTGACCTTCAGTGAAAAAGGTTCCTCTTCCTGATCATGAAATTTTATATGATCCATTTCCAGAATGATACTTCCTTTTCCTGCCGTGACCGGTACAGCGCCTTTCCATACACCAGAAGCTGCTGTATACAGTTTTTCTTTTTCATACTCATCCGCACTAAGCCGGTAACAGATCAGACCTTTTTTCAGGATATCGATCCTTCCGGCGTAGCGGAACAGAAATTCATAACTCTGATCCTGAATATAAACAGCCTTTCCTCTCTGGAGAAGAAGCTCGCTGTATTCCATAAAACGTTCGATATCATCAGGCCGGAGATACTCTGTCAGGAAACTGAAAAACAGGATATCCACATCATACAGCCAGGACTGGAACAAAAATACCCTTCCATAATCAATGGGGCTTAGATCCCGGATGCGGTCCTTCCAGTCAATTTCCCCACACAGCAGCTCCTTCATTTCCAAAGCCTCCTGGCTTTTGAACCTTTTCTTCATTTCCCTGCGGTCCCTGATCCCCAGATTTCCTTTCAGGGAAAAAAGATAATCTCCTACTGTCAGTTCCGGCGAATAATTGGTTTTTCTCTCCAGAACCGCAACCCGGTTGGAAATCTCCCTGTGTATCGTTACACCGTCCGCCTGTTCCTCACGGATAAATGCTTTTCCTGTTTTCAGATCCAGAATGATCTTTTTATTTTTTACAGGCAGAAGGCCATTTTCAATTCTAAGCAATTCCTCTTTCATCCGCTTACCTCAGATTGATTTCTCCGTCGTCATAGAGCAGTGGAAGGATCATACGGATCTCCGTTCCCATTCCTTCAGAACTGAACACATGCAGTCCGTAATCTTCTCCAAACAGCAGCTTGATCCTGCTGTTTACATTGGGAAGCGCTATGCCACCCTTCCGATTTTTTCCATCTCCAAACCGTTTCCTGGTACGGTTCTGGGCGGAAAAAATCTCGTTGAGTTTCTCCATCTGTTCCGTATCCATGCCTACACCATCGTCCTTTACATAAACATACAGAACATTCCGGCTGCTTTCCACCACGACTTTTACGATTCCTTCTCCGGTCTTTTCCTCCAGTCCGTGAACAACCGCATTTTCCACAAGGGGCTGCAGCACAAGTCTTGGCATTCTGGCGCTTAAGAGTTCCTCATCGTTCAGTTCCAGCTCCAGATCCATCCGATCACCGAAACGGAATTTCTGAATGGTAAAATAATCCTCCACATTTTCCAGCTCATCAGATAAGGTCACAAGCCGATCCACATCAGTGATCGTATAGCGGAAAAAAGTAGCCAGCGCTTCTGTGGTATCTGCGATCTGGTCCACCCCTGCGATCAGGGCGTCCGCGCGGATGGCTTCCAACGTGTTATAAAGGAAATGAGGATTGATCTGGTTCTGCAGAGCCAAATACTCCGCCTGTTTCTGCTGAAAACGCATTTCCGGTCCAGCCTCGGTGATGCTTGTGATATCGTTGCAAAATTCCGCCAGTTCTTTGCAGGAAGACCAGTCCTCCCGGAGTACGTTTTCCAGATTTCGGTCTTTGTGAAACTGTTTCAGTTTTTTAATAAAATGAATATATGTCATTAAACGGCTCATGGCGATCTCACAAACCTCCTATTGATACAGTTTCTTATAATCCGACGGGCTGATCCCCGCATTCTTTTTGAACAGTCTGGAAAAATATTTCAGGTCCTGATAGCCTACGGCTTCTGCCACATCGTTCACCGACATCTCACCGCTGCAGAGAAGCTGTTTGGCCTTGTTCATGCGAAGTTCTGTTACATAGTCCAGAAAGTTCTTCCCTGTTTCCTTCTTGAAAACAGAAGAAAAGTATGTAGCATTAAATCCGATCCGTTTGCTGACATCTTCCAGTTTCAGAGGTTCCAGATAATGTTCCTGGATATATTTCTTAGCCTCTGTGATGGGCTTCTGTTCCTTTGTTTCTTTTTTCTTCTCGAAATTTTCGATCAGATCGGAAATATATTTTCTCAGGAAACCAAAAACCTCTGACCCGGTGGTGCATCCGTAGAATCCATAAATCAGATCTTTACGAATCTTATCAACATCCAGTTTTTCATTCTGACGGATCCCTGTGAGGACCGCATCGGAAATTTCCATATAGCAATCGTAAATCTGACTGCCGGATGCCCTGCGGACTGTCATGATTCCTTCTGTTCTGGCAACCTCCATGGAGATTTTTTTTGCTGTCCAGATATTCTCCGATCTCCTGGAAATATTTCCGTTCCTCCGGAAGCATCTCATAATCTTCCCTTGTCTCATTGTCGCCGTCATCCCAGGAAAGCCAGCCGCCTTTTCCGCCGGTGATGCGATTTTTACAGAGCTGTACTGCTTCTTTCATGGACTGAGGAAGTTCCTGCATCCGATGTTTCTCTCCACCCATAGCCATGGTAACAATAATCCCCCAGAAAAGATCTCTCTGGTTTTCGATCTCCCTACGAACTCTTGTAAGAAACTGGCGCAGCTGTACCGGATCGTATTCTTTCTTATAAATTACTACCATAATTCCTTCCGCATGGACTGCCGCCGCAGATTCATCTGCAAACTGTTCCAGTGCTTTCTGAACCATGGACAGAGATCGCTTCATCATGATCCTGTATGCGTCTGCATGTTCCTGTGCTGAAGGAATGTCCGGTTTTATGACGATCACCTGATATGTACCTTCGTGAAAATCACAGCCGTATTCCTGGTTCAGCCTTTCCGGATCGTTAAGCTCTCTGTTTTCCTGTGCGTATTCCTTCAAATTATCTACCAGCTGTTCCCGTTTCTTCCATTCATTTTCGCGAAGCTGCCGGTCCACAGACGCTGTCCAGTTATCCAGACGTCTCTTTTTCTCCTCTTCCTCACGGATTCGGATGAGAAGCTGCGTCAGTTCTTCCGCATTTACCGGTTTCAGAAGATAATCGGTCACTCCGTATTTCAGCGCAGTCTGTGCGTACTCAAACTGCCGGTACCCGCTTACCACGATAAAAACCAGATCCGGCCGCAGTTCCTTTGCCCGCCGGATGAGCTCCATTCCATCCACTCCCGGCATCCGGATATCTGTCATCAGAACATCCGGCTTTTCTTCCTCAATAAGCTGAAGTGCTCTTTCCCCGTCATTGGCAGTTCCCGCGATCTGGTACCCCAGTTTTTCTCAGTCCACAATCTTCTGCAACAAAAGATTTACCTTCGGCTCATCATCTGCAATGATTACTTTCAGCATAATTTCCCCCAGATATGTTTCCTTTTATTTCAGCAAAAATAACTGTTATATATTACAGAAATTATATCACGCACCTTATATTTTTTCATCCAGATTATATTACAAAATATTTCAGAAAAACAGGCCGGAAAGACTGATGATTGTCTTTCCGGCCTGTTCTGATTTCTGTTTATTTATGGACCGGTAACTCCATCTGCCGGTTCATGTTTGTGATTACCTGAAACTCTCCGTTTACCCTCTCAATTTCGTATACCAGTGGATGTTCTTCGGCCCACTTCGGATCTTTTTCCGCAAGGCTGTTCCAGGTATACCAGGCCTGGACAAAACCTCCGTGAATGGTATTTTCTGCTTCCAGGCGTGCCTGTACTGCATCTTCATAATTCTTAAATGTTCCTATATAAAATCTCTTCCCCTTAAATCCTATGGTGGCACGGTACTTTCCATTATTCATATGGTAGATTCCACGAAAACCGCTGGTATTGTCACTGCGGTGTTTTCTCTTTTCCAGCATTTCCACGCAGGTTCCATCAACCATATGAAGCTGCCCCGGAAGTTCTTTCCAGATTTCCTGGCGCAGGCAGCCACAACTTTTGTAATTGCCGTGAAGAAGCCCGTCTTCTGTGACCTCCACTTCATTTCCACAGTCGCAGCGGCAATGCCAGAATACTGAGCCTTTTTTGCTCCGTTTATCTGTGTGGTAAAGCGCAGTCAGACGTCCGAATTTCTGGCCGCTGATATCTGTGACTCCCCTTCCCTTTTCGTAACGACTGCAGCCACAGCTGGTACACTTTCCAGCTTTCAGCGCATGTGCGGTAACGATATGGATATTTCCACAGTCACAGCGGCATTCCCATCTGGTTCTTCCGTTCTGGCTCCGAATCCTTCTTACTGCCACAAGTTTCCCGAATCTCTGACCTGTAAGGTCTTCTGCCACCGGTCCACGTCTGGCCGTTTTTTCCAGAATACATCCACAGTTATCCACGGTTCCTCTCACCAGACGCCTTGTATTTACTTTTATTTCATTCCCGCAGTCACAACGGCACAGCCACATAATGTACCGGTTCTCACGTTCATCCAGTCTTTTCAGCACAGTCAGATGTCCAAATCTCTGGCCTTCCAGCTCAAGTCCCCTGTTCATATTCTTCATCCCTTACAAAAAACAGCGGTACGGTAGAAAATTTTTTTCGGCCGCACCGCTGTTCAGATTTTATTTTTTATCCGTCTTCTGTTTTTTTCTGGCAAAACCGATTATAAGTAATACCGCACATCCGGAAACGCAGATTACTGCGATCCATTTTCCGATATTGGTATTATCACCGGTTTTTGGCATGGATTTTACATGACTGGAAGAAGTTCCTGAAGCAGTTGGGTTGCTGCCAGTTTTATCTGGAGTCGTTGTCACCGGAGTTGCCGGTGTACTGGTCGGTGTATATGCAGGAGACGGTGTCGGTGTATTTTCCGGCGTTGGTGTTGGTGTGTCCGCAGGATCATAGGTATTCACAAATGTGATGTCCTGTTTTTCACTGACCATCTGCGCATCTGTATGTGCGGCAACAACCGCTTCCAGCTCGCCGGAGTCTCCGTTTGTTACTGTCACTTTTACGTAATAAACGGTGGAGTCATAATGGCCTTTTTTCAGGCTGCCCGGCTGCTGGGAAACTGTGTAGCAGTACACACCCGGCACAGAATAGCTCACTGCCGGAAATTCCGCTTTCCCGGCTCCTGTTACTGTCAATATGTTTTCTTCCGGCATGGGCGCTTCGTCCTCACCCTGAAGAATGATCGTATAAGTTTCGTCCGGAGATGGCTTCTCACCTGACAATTCCACGCTGACAGGAATCTTTACTTCCGCAACTCCAGCTGCCATAGCTGAAATCGGAAAAACTGTCAGGCACAGAACCGCAAGCAGGAGCACTGCCGGAAATTTTCGTATATTCGTCTTCATCCCCTCCTTACGTCTCCGGCGAATAAGGTTTCATTACCGCCAGAAGAACTGTTCTTGCATCTGTAAATTCCGAAGAGCAGGTTGACATTGCCAGTATCTGAGAAAAATCTTCGGACTTTCCAATCTGATCCATGGTTTTCTGATGGATATTTTCTGCATTCTTTCTGACAAAATCCACAAGCCCGCTGGTGTCTGCCTGCCATTTCCCACTGTTAAAAATTGAATCCTCAGAAGCGGAAACCTGCATACATGCAAAAATTTCCAGCTTGTAGGAACGGTCAAGGAGAATCAGGGTGCCTGTGGTGTTTTTGTCAAAAAACTTCTTTTTTCTATAGAGATCCAGATCACCAAACATCTTGTGGTTGGCCATGTGATGGCCATACAGCAGGGAATATTTTCCCTGGAATGTGTTATCACAGCCTGAATCCAGGAAGATGCTTCCTGACAGTGCAAAATCGCCGTATACATCGGTGTTGATGTAGGTCAGGTTATCTTCTCCCTGTAGAATCGGATAATCAATTTTTGTATGATCCAGTGTGATCCATCCGCAGACATCCGGATTAATCTTTCGAAGTTCCTCAAAAGAAGCTCCCCCATCCTTCTGTTCCGGGTCCGGCTTCAGTTTCATAAGCTCAGACTGAACATCATCCACGGCTGCATAAACCTGTGCATTATCCCAGAGTGCGTATCCGGAATATGCCGCTGCAAGGATCAGAAACAATGCCACAATGGCAGTGATCAGAGAGTTGGCTGCTTTCAGGAAAAACTTAGATGCGTTCATACTGCCTCCTCTCTGCTGCCTGAATAATCATTAGTCTTCGAATTTGCGTCTTCTGGTGATGAATGCTGCACCTGCGATTACGATTACACCTGCGAATACGAGGATGTATGGGAGGGTTGTGAGGTTGACGCCTGTGTCAGGAGTACCAGTTTTATCATTGGTAAATGCTGCTGTCTGATCAGCTGCGCTTACTTTACCTGTGTCACCTGTCTTGGTTGTGGTATAACCATCTGCTGCTGTCTCGGTAACGGTGTAGGTTACTCCGTATGGAAGGTTTGCAATGCTGATTGTTTCACCATGTTTCAGTAAGAATGTCGTTTCTTCACCATTAATTTTAATAGTAGAAGGATTTGCTCTATTGCTGCCACCTGTTACAGCATAAGAATCGCCATATGTTTTTCCATCTTCACCTGTTAATTTTACCTTGAACTCGAAGTATTTAGACTCATCACCAAGGTTACCTGTAACTGTCTTGGAAACTTTTAATGTACCTGCAGAATAGGTATTTTCAAATGAATCCTTTTTGTCTCCTTTTGATTCTGTATGGACTGCCGCAATACGAAGATTTCCATTCTCTCCATTAACTACTGTTACAACCAATTTGATATTATCTCCATAATAAGTAACACCTGCAGTTGTTCCTGCAACTTCTTTTAATGTGTACTTATACACACCAACATTGTCATATTTCGGCAATGTAACCGTAATTTCTTTGCTTGATCCCTCAAAGGTCGCCTCTCCTTGAGCAAATGTAGCACCATTAATTGCTACAAGATCCGGAACCTCTTTAGCTTCACCATCTACAACTTCCTTCTTAGTCTGCTGTAAAGTGAAAGTTTCTTCCGGAGAAACTGTTCCTGCATTTGTAAGCTTGTAAACCTTATTAACAGTAACAGTTTCCTGATCTGTTGTTGCCGCAAACGCCGTACTTCCCATGGTAAACATGGTGGCTGCTACGATCAAACATGCTAACAGTTTCTTTGTCTTTTTCATAAGAAAATCCTCCTAGAAATATAAATTTATTTATAAGCTCATAAAAAAGCAGCTTATACATTTTGACTGTGTTGTTCTCCCGTAAATGGAAGAACCGTTCCGTTTTTTACAGTTCCCTTCTTCGGAGTATGGTGATTACTTTTGCTTTTACATCCTCCGTGGAGATGGGGCCAAATTCACGGCTGTCTTTTGCATGGGTTCGGTAATCTCCCAGAATAAATACACTGCCTTCCGGAACTGTATAGGGATATGTAATCCCTTCCTTTGCATATGTAGGAAATGCAATTTCTCCTGTCTGGGCTGTTCCGTTTACGAGAAGTGTTCCGGTGTCATCCATTGTGATTACATCCGTCTCACACCCCAGGATACGTCCCACATGAGTTTTGCCGCCGGCTTCATAGACGACGACATCATTTTTTGCAAAATTCTGTTCCATCCGAAAACCGATGAGAAGATCTCCGGCGTCCACTGCCGGAAACATTTCGTTGTCCGGTGCCTGGCCTATAAGAAAAACCTGTGTAAACAGCAGCCAGCCAACGGCCACGATCAACACGATCCGCCAGAAAAGACGGATGTAGCCTTCCTTTATTTCTGTAGAATATCTTCTTTTCCGGATTGTCTGAGAACAGGTTTGATCTTTTTCAGCACGCATCACCCCCGCACCTCTTCCCCGGAGCTGTCTGCCTTTTCTTTTCCGGCATCCTGCCCGGTATTCCTGCTTTCAGCAAGTTTCTTATATTTGCGAATCACGGCATTGCAGCTTCTCTGGTGGTCGGCAAGGAGTGCATCGTAACGTGCACGTTCTGCGCTTAAGGATGTCTCGTAGATCTGGTTCAGCTCTTCCAGCTTTTTCCAGAGCTGGATCTCATCCACTCCACCAAACAGTACCTTCCGGAACTTTACTTCCTGAAACCACTGTCTCAGCTTTTCCTGCTCATGATTTAACGCCTTTGTATTTGTTTCCGGAAGCCGCTCCGGCTGTGCATTGCGGCTCCCTTTCTTTGCTGTCTTTTTTTCCTTCATCGCATGTCCGCCCTTAACTCTGACGTTTTCTGCGTCCGAAGAGCAGAAGCCCAGCACCTAGGGCTACAATTCCCAACGCCAGAATATATGGTGTTGTTCCAAGGTTTAAACCGGTGTCTGGAATGGCTTCTTTATTGTTGGTAAAAATGACTTCATGTGCGGTATCGTTATTCAATTGCTGAATATTGGATATTGTCGCTATTCTGTCACCAGCAGAAGCAGAACCGTCTATTGTACAGGAAGTTGTATATCTGCTGCCGCTGTAATCATCCTCCGTAATTGTCACCGTTGCTCCAACCGGAACTTGTGTCAGCTTTCTTGTCTGGTTATCTGACAATGTAATTTTCGTTGAACCTGTATACTGTGTCTCATCGATTTTAAATGGAAGATTAGTATTTCCATTTACTACCGAGACTGTAAAACGGAAGGGTTTGTTCTTATCTCCCATATTTCCGGTTACAAGCTTTTTGATATTTACGGATGTATAGAGTGGTATATAGTGAGCATAGAAGTTTACGGTACCGTCTGCCAACTCTGTGGCATTCGGGGTATAATTCCAATTTGTAATTTTCTGGTCTTTGTAAGCTCCTCCGGTCTCATTTTCCGGATACCAGCCATCCAGAACATAGATTATTCCGTTAACTTCTTTTGTACTGCCTATCTCAGCTTTTGTTGTTTCGACAACAGAATCGCCAGTTTTATAGTTTTTCGCATCAACCTGTGTGTAGTCCGTCTCACCCGGGTCTTTTACCCAGAATTTTGCGGTAAATACACTTTTACTTTTTATACTCAGCGCACAGTCTATGTGATATGGATATGTTCCTCCATTGTCACGTGAAATTTTACGGGGCGTTAATGTAATCTCCAGAATATCTTCTTTATTAAGATCCCCAAGAGCAATCCCTGTATCTTTACTGATTGCAGTTTTATAATTATCCCAGATTGAATCCAATACAAATGTGAAATATGAACCAGTAGTCGCATCTCCACGCTTTACTGTCCAGGTTGTACCTTTACTTCCATCCGGCCATGAAGTAATATACTTAGATACATTTGATTTAATATTTTTCTCCTTGTAAACCGTATTTCCTACATAACCATCTTCCCAGGTTGCACCATCTGTATTAATATTTCCTATTGTATTACTTGTTTCCTGTGCCGGTGCCCATGCTCCTGTATCATTTGTCCATGGATCTCCTGCAGGATTGGCAAGATAATAAATTGCTGCTTTCCCAGAATATGTTGTTGAGGATGCTGGTGTAGGTGTTGGCCACTTTGCTTTCGCATCTTGTGTCTGTACCTCTGAATCTGCTTTATCCTTTTCCAGCTCTTCCACCTGCGTTGGTGTAGCAGTTGGCTGTTCCGTCACCGTTGGCTCCTCCGGCTGCTCAGTCACAGTCGGGTCCGCTGGCTGCTCATTATCTTCTGACGGGGTCGGCTCCGCATTATCCGCATCCGGATTCTCCATATTATCTTCCGGTGGAGTGACTTCCGGTTCTTCCGTCTGTTCTTCCCCGGGCGTCTGTTCGCTGTCCGTCTCTGCCTCTGCTACCTCCGGATCTCCCGCTTCCTCTGTCATGACAGACTGTACTGTTTCATCTGTATTTTCGCTGCTGGCCTCTACTGAAAACGCTGAAATCGAAACACTGCAGATCATTGCAAACGCAATACAGACCGCCAGCATCTTCTTCAGCAGGCTGTGTTTTCCAGATGAATGACTATGTATCATACCTCATACCTCCTTCTTGTATGATATGGCAATCAAAAAAACAGGCACTGCTCATACATACTGTTTGTCCGTGCCGGTATTTCTGCTCTTTCGCAGAGCACAATACTCTGCGTAAAATTTTTCGCAGTTGTCTGAAAATCAACCTTTTTTCAGTCTCTGACGGCGATTTCTGACGGTTCTTAAAAATTTACAGTCTGAAAATTTTTTTCATTTCATCTGTTTTCAACTTCAGTTTTTCCATATTTGCACGCTTCAGTCGCATAGACGAGTGTACATAACATTCCAGAGTAATCCTGGTGCTGGAATGCCCCAGAATCTCCGAGAGACTCCGGATTTCAAAACCGGCCTCCACACATCTTGTGGCAAAACTGTGGCGCAGAGTATGGAAATGCACACCTTCCAGATTGCAGGCATCTGTATACAGTTTCATCCTGTACTGCAAAGTTCTCGGTTCCAGAAACTGCTCTTTTTTACCGGTCAGAATATAGGCATCCGGATTATCTTTTTTCCACCGGGCGCAAAGATTTGCAATGTCCTCATTCATGGGAATCACTCTTGCAGATTTTCCGCTTTTTGGCCCGCCGGTTACAATTCTTGTTTTTTCCTCACTGACAGGGTTCAGATCTTTCAGGCGCTGCATGGTGTGACGCACATAAATGACTTTTTCTTCCAGAGAAATATCTCCCCACTTCAGGGCACAGAGTTCTCCGATTCGAAGTCCGGTCATAAGTGCTAGCAAAACGCCAAACCGGCATACGTCCATATCTTTCAGAAGATATTCCGTAAATCTTTTCTGCTCTTCAACGGTCAGTACACGCATTTCTTTTTGTTCTGCACGTGGATATACGATTTCCACAGACCGGGCAAGCGGATTTTGTTTTACTGTATAATCTAAAATGGAATTCAATACGGAAAGAATATCCCGCACTGTTTTTTGTGAAAGATTTTTCTCATGAAGCAGATGATAACTGAACTGCTCCACAAGTATTTCTGAGACAGCTTCCGAAAAATATTCGCCCAGATCAGGTTTGATGTATTTTTCCAGAATCGTTGTATATTTTACAAAAGTAGCTGGCTTTACGCTGCTCCGTTTCAGGCAAAGCCATTCGTCACAATAATCGGAAAGATGTTTTCTCCTTCCGCGCACGGACTGAGGCTGATTATTCATAAGCGCAAAACGGGCCTGATTCATTTTGTCCCTGGCTTCATGGTATGTTTTTCCATAACAGTAGCCATAATGGATCCTTCCATCCAGCCTGTGGCCCTTGATATACCTGGCTTCCCAGCGACCGTCTTTTCTCCTGTAAATGTTTTCTCCTTTTCTGCTCATTGTTTTTCCTCCTGTTAAACAGAATTCTTATAGTCTGATCACAAATGAGATATTTTATCCACCACCAGGTACCTTCTGACGATAATCCTGACGGCGTATTACCTCCTTTTACAGCTGCTTTCCCATTTGCAGCCCTATATTATCCGTAAAATCTGACGAAAAACCACGACAAAAAAGCTGTTTTTCCAGAGCTAAAAGCTTGAATTTTAAGAAAAAAAGTGGTAACTTTATATAAACAGAGTATTGTGCTCTGTGAAATTTTACCAGTTAATTATCTTAAAATAACTATATTTTTTAAGTAAAAAATTCCCGCATATATCCTTCCTGATATACGCGGGAATTTCTGATTTTTCTCTTTATTTTTATTATCCTGTCTTTTTTACCGGAGAATTTTGATCTGGCACATCTCCATGGCTTTCAGTGCATTCTCATGACTCTCCGGTGTAACGCCTGCACAGCATGCGGCATCTACACAAATCGGAACTTCAGGAAGAGAAGCCTTGATCAGAAGTGCATTGGAAATCACACAGATATCTGTACAAAGTCCTACCAGGGTAATGCTTCCAATTTCTTCATCCTCATTAATCGTAACCAGCTCCCCTGCAAGATCTGTAGAACCGAAAGTTTCTTTATCAATTGGCTCTGTTTTTCTCAGAACATCCAGTTCTTTCCGAATCTGCCAGCCATCTGTCCCCCGGATACAATGAGGAACCGGAAGATTTTTCCCCTCCTGTGTTTCCAGATAATATGTCTCATGGGTATCTCTCGTGAAGAATACTTTTCCGTCAAAATTTCGGATCTTCTCCTCCACCTTCGGAACAATGGCCACAGCCTCCTTCGTGCCAAGTGTGCCGTCAATAAAATCATTTTGCATGTCTACTACGATGAGAATGTTCTGCATGTTTGTCACCCCATTATTTTTATAACTTATTTCTGCCCGACAAATCTGTAATATCTTTATTGTGCATACTCTACCGGAAGATGTCAAGCGAAAGAACTTCATAAAAAATCTCTGTCACATCAGCTTTCTGCCAACATGCCAGACAGTTTCCTCCACTTACTGCAAAATTTCAATCCTTTCTGAAATAAGTTCCTTTACGTTTTCCTTCTGCTCCTCAGACAGATATGCTTCCTCTATTTGCTTCAGAAATTTATCTTTCTTAGAACATATTTTTTTCAGCATATGTTCTGCTGCATTCGATGGTATCCCACAGGCTTCTGCCAACAACCGGAATTCTTTTTTATGAATATTTCGTTTTTTTCCATTAATCGTAAGTGCAAGCTGTTCTTTATCTTCCGGCATGATTATATTTACAGGCAACATATCATATGCTTTTGACAGCTGAAACTTCCTGTTTCCAGGTTCCGTCTCTTTCAATGAAAAATTTTTCAAATGCATATCTGAATTTCCCATGACAAAAGAGCCCAATACACGTAAAAACAATTCTGACATATCCAGTCCCGGTGTCGTCGAATATTTCTTAATAATCCTGCCACATTGTTCATAAGAACCTTTGTACTTATCTTGCGTTAATCTACAGGATAACTGACAAAAATCTTCCATTGCATATAACTTGATTTCTTTTTCCGTTATCTCCCGATCAATCCGTTTTGTAATATATGCATACTCTCCATTCATTTTTATAAGTGCATGTGGCACTGTCTGTATCCCCATGATCTCAGCAAGTCGCATGGCAAGATCTTCAAATTCCGGCATATTTTCAAATTCTTCTGTCTGCGGCTTTAATATATAACCCGTCGGATAATCTACAATTGTAAGTCTTGCATCTATATCACTTGATAAATGAAGTGATAATTTCTTTTGAACACCTGGCACAGTTAATCCTTCATTAACCGTTTCATTTACAAGAAATTCCAGTTGTTCTTTTGTTATATCCAAAACAGGCATTTCTTTTGTATGAAAAAAATTTACCACACATTTTTTATGCCACTGCCACTTTTTTTCTGATTCTGCTGCATTTTGATTGATCGTTTTTCCACAACATAAACATTTCATGTTATTTCTCCTCTGATACAAACGTCTCCGATACAGTCTCTGCATGCCGCCAGTAAAAGACCAAATCTGTCCTTCTGATTAATTTTCCAGTTTCGACTGACTACGCCAAGAAGCCAGCCCTCAGGAATCAGTCCATCAAAAAATGGAAACAAAATGGTTGTTTCATATGGGGCTTCACGTAAAGGTAGAGTAAGGCTTACCGCCACCGCATCCTCTCTTTTTAAATATTTTTTATCATACGAAAAAATATATCCTTCTTCTGTTTCAGCAATTATTCCGGCAAAACAATTTTGAATATATACATAACCTTTTCTATATTCCGACTCCACCTGCTATTCCTCCCTTTCACCCGGTACAGCTTCTTTTCCGAACATTGCCAATGCCTGATTTACTTTATCCAGACGCACAGTTTCTTTTCCCTGCTCCAGCTCTCTTACAAATCTGAGCCCCAGGCCAGCACGCATTGCAAACTCTTCCTGTGTAAGTCCAGCTTTTTTTCTTTCTTCTTTTATATAATTACCAATCCTGTTCATAATAAACATATTAATCCCTATCGGGTATAATTTCAAGTTAAAATTTACAATTCAATCCCGATCGGGTATATTTATACTGATCACAGTTTACTTCATGAAAAAATCTCTGTCACATCAGCTTTCTGCCAACATGCCAGAGATTTTCTCTCATTTATATTTCTTCTGTATCTTAAGCCTCAATAATCCGCACATTCCAGGCAGGAATCTTCAGCTCTGTACCAGCCTTAATTTCCTTGCCGGTAATTACATCTTCTGCATCACCATATTTGTACGTAACAGCCTGTTCTGATCCTGAGTAATTCAGGAAATACCTGATCGTTTTTCCAAGATCATTCGTTCCTTTACGTACAATCACCGGATAGCTGTAACCGGATAACTCAACGCCTGCACTTCCAAGAGCATCTTTTATTACATTCTGAAGGGTGGCATCATCTGTCATACATCCCAGATAATATGCCGTACCTTTCCCATATTTATTTCTGGTTATGGCTGCATATCCCTTCCAGTTATAATGCTCATATCCGGCAAGTACCTCTGCGCCTTCCGGTTTCAGAAGTTCCATAAATACCCTTGCTTCGCCATACAGCTTTCCGGCCAGCTTGACCTCCCGCGGAAATGTAAACTGATTATAACTGATCCCCAGCGCACTTTTTAGAATATGCGGCTGTGCATCCACATGAACCTTCACATTCTCATTGGCAAAACCGCTCTTAAATGTCACAACCAGCGTACCGCCTTCTTCCACATAACGATTCAGCCTCTGAAGTGTACTGTCCGGAACCGCATAAAGCGCCGGTACAAAAATCGCCTTATACCGGGAAAGATTCTCCGATTCCGGCCATACAAAATCACACTCCACATTCATCTGATACAGCGCATCATAAATCCAGCGAACCACATCATTGTAGCGGATTTCACCATTATCCCCGGAAGTCGCCTGAATGCCAAACCAGTTCAATGCAGTCAGAGCCTCATTGCTCACCATCACAGCCACATCATTTTTCTTCTTAAGATTCACCAGACGGCTGCCTTTTTCCCGAAATTCTTTTCCAATAATACAAGCCTCACGGTAAGTATCATTCTCCGCAAAATCATGGCTCAGAAGTCCCTTCCAGTAAGTTTCAAAAGAATTATGGATAGAATGCCAGTGCCAGTACATCACACTGTTGGCCCCGGATGCCAGATGACTGTAGGCACAGAGACGAAGCTGACCTTTATACGGCGTCCAGCACGGAAATCCCTGAGCTTCCGTCTCTAGTACCAGATAGTTATCATGCTTCAGACTGCGGATCATATCCCCTCCAAAAGCAATCTCCGTACCGGTCAGATCATCCTGAGACGGATGATAAATATCCGTTCCCGCAATGGTCAGAGCCTGTGATGCATGAAGATGATTCACATCCGGCTGTACACCGTAAGAATATCCTCTCCACTCAAAATCCAGGTTGTGGGTAATAAACTGATCTTCCCTCTTATACTCGCTGACGATCCCGGCCTGCCAGCTTAAGAATTGATCCACCAGGGTCCGCTGGAACTTCTCAAACTCCGCACCCAGACTGCCATTAATCGTTCCCCTCACATCCGGAAAGTCTTCCCAGGCATCAATCCGGTTACTCCAGTAATCCAGCCCAAATTCATGGTTCATGGCATCCAGATCATCCTGAAATTTTTTTCTTAAATATTTTACAAAAGCCAGCTGCACATTTTTGCCTGCTGTACCGTAATACTTGGTCTCATTATCCACCTGAAAACCAATGACACACTTCCTTCCTGCACTGACTTCCATCAGTTTCCGGATCACACGCTCCGCATAAAAAAGATACACCGGATTGGTAATATCCATAATCTGTCTGGCACCATAGATCCCCGCCCCATTTTTCGTCGTGGCAATCACATCCGGATGGGCCTTCACCATCCAGGCAGGAACCGCATACGTAGGCGTACCGATGATCACATGGATCCCGGCCTCCTCCATAGCATCCATCACACGCTCCACATGAGAAAAATCAAACACCCCATCCTGCGGCTCACAGGTACTCCACGTAGACTCCGCAATACGCACCGTATTGATCCCCGCTTTTTTCATCATTTCTATATCTTTATCAAGTCTGTCATACGGCATGTATTCATCGTAGTATGCCGCGCCAAAAAGAAGTTTTTTCATATCTTCCTCCCATGGTATATTTTGATAAATTTATCTTAACAGAAGTTTCCGATACAGGATATCATTTATTTGAATATTTTTTACAGATTATACCAACGTCCTCATTAACAGAAAAACCGCTCTTTTCTTTCATATTAAAATACGAGAAAAGAGCGGTCTTCCATTTATTTTTTACAGTTATTTATTTTATCTTATTTACCCTCAGCGATCTCCTTAGTGATCTTCAGGAACTTATCAATATCATCTGTTCCGTGGCAGTGGAGCGGAGAAACACGAAGCGCACCTTCAAGACCAAGAGTCTCAACAATACGTTTGGAATACGGGCTGCTCTTTACACGCTCGAACAGAGTAACACCATGCTCCAGATATCTTCTTGCACACTCTGCAAATTCAATACCCTCGATACCCATGGCAACAATGAGATCTTTGTATGTAAGATCCTCCATATCCACATAAACCTGAACACCCGGGATATGACGAAGACCCGGAACCTTATCGGTACCTTCCAGCATACGGTACAGAAGCGCTCTCTCCTGAAGATGAATGTGATTCATACCCTCAACAAAAAGCTCACGCTTATTATATTTATGTGCGGAATCGCCCAGGAAATGTTTACCGATACTGCAAACATAATCAATAACAGCCATCATAGCCGCAAAGTTAGCCGGAGCCGGAGTACCAAGAGCCCAGACATTATCATCCTTGCAGGTCAGTTTGATATGCGGCATCACAGCAACACGGTCAGAAACATAAGCATAACCACAACCACGAACACCAAAGAACTTATACGGAGCAAAGTTGCAGACATCCACACCCCAGTCCTCAACATCGATCACTGCATGAGGAGCATGCTGAACCGCATCACTGACAATATAAATATCCGGATTGATCTCTTTTGCACGGCGTGCAATTTCCTTGATATCCATGATATTACCGGAAATATTGGAAGCAGCCATAATGCTGAGAAGAACTGTATCCTTATCCACATACTTCATAATCTCATCCGGATCAAGACCACCCGTCACCTTATTAGCCGGAACCTCACGGAACTCCCTGCCAGTCTTCTTGCAATAATACTCAACCGCATCATGAGCAGACGGATGCTCCAGAGCAGAAGTAACTGCATTCTTACCCCAGTCAACACCTTCCATAATTGTACCAACTGCATGGAACATAGTCTGGGAAGCAGTCAGTTCCGTAATCAGAGCACCACTCTTCGCACCAAAAATAACCTCAAGGATCTGCTGAGTACCATCCTTAACATAATCAGCCAGATCAAACCCTCTGCCACGTGCACGCTCCGGGCAATCCGGAAACTCCTCAATCGCAGCCTTAGCCTCAACCGCCTTCTTCAGTCTCAGAGAACCACCAGAGTTCTCAAAGAAAAGACGCGCACCATACTGCGGATCCTTATCTGCATAACAAAACTGAGATTTCAGCTTCTTCTGATATGTATCTGAAAATAAAACTCCATGATTAAATTCCATAATGATATCCTCTCCTTCATCACACAAAGCCCCGGTCTCCCGGATAGCCATCAATTCATGAACACCCTCGTTTCACGACTGCGTTCATTATATCTCTTTCATCAGAAGATAGCATAACACATTTATAAATAGTTATAAAATGAATAATGTGAGTGTATTATATTAACATTGTTTATATTTTAACACAGCATAACAGCCATGTAATACTGCAAAAAAGTTGCTGTTGATACTTCCGTCAAACCACAAACAAACTCAGCCTTTCCTCCCAGCCGTCCAGCGCAGCGCTGACGGCTCATCCAACTCCCGGGCCACCACTCAACCTATCACCCTAAACCAACCTACCGAGCAGCCACCCTACCCTCCCGCCCTGAAAAGCCAGCCCGTGAGGCGTGTGCTGCCTGTCGCCGGACTCTGCAGGAGGGGTGCTGATTCTTGGCTGGCGGAAATCTGCGTTGTTTTTCAAAAGTTCGCTGTTTGAGCGAAGCGAGTTCGGACTTTTGGAAAACGGTTTTAGCAGATTTTCGGCATCTTAGAAGCCAGCCCCCGACGAAGCCGCAGACCGGACAGTATCCTGAGCCTCGGCGTCCCTTCAGCCACCAAACCGTCCAATCACCAACAACCTCCCGCAGAAGCCCACCCTCCCAGCCATCCAGCGCAGCGCTGATGGCTCAACAACCTTCAAATTCAACAAAAAAAGAGACTGCACACCCATGCAGCCTCTTAATGTTATTGATACAGTTTTTCGTTAGATCATCCAGAAATTATCCGTGCAGACAATCTTCCTATAAGTCTCAAACTTAAACCACTTATTATGAAACTCCGACTTATTATCAGCCCCCTTAAACTCCTCCAGGAACTGCTGATAATCATCATTACTGCGGATCTCCAGCGCAAAACCTCTCTCATCTACAACAGGAAGTCCCATAAAGGCATACTTATCCAGCGGAATAATATCCAGCACCTTCTTATCACGAATAAGAACAGCTGCATTGTCCTCCAGGGATACAATATCAAAATAACCCGGATACTCGAAGCTATCACCTTCTGTAGGTACAGCATCCCCTACATGATAAGTCTTAACCTCTTTATCCGCCTTAGAAAGCAGCGCATTCTCAAGGTTAAAATAAAACTCCTCAAAAACATAACCGCCAACCTTCACATCATCCTTCTGGAAATAAGGCTTCTCACCCTCAGTATCAACAGACTCCACAACACCACACGCAGAAGTCATATGACTCACACGATCGATCAGGATCAGCTCACCAAGAGTCTTATTCTTCTTAAACTCATCCAGCACAACCTTATCAGAAAGACCGATCTTGCACAGAGCGATCTCATTCTTCTCAATAGTATCTGCATGCAGATGCTCTCCGGTATTTACATCCGTCTTAAACTCAATACTCTTAACCACACCTGCAATCTTCTTGGTACCAACCTTCACAAGATACTCCTTGCCCACTTCAAGCCTGGAATCATCCATCCAGAGAAGCGTAGCCTCAAAACCTTTAGCCACCGGAATCTCATTATTATTGGTAAGAACACAGCCACGGCTGACATCCACCTCTTTATCCAGCTGAATGGTAACAGCCTGGCCTGCAACAGCCTCCTCACGGTTATCACTGCCCACCAGGATCGTCTTAACAGCCGCTGTCTCGTTGCTGGGGAGCGTAGTGATGGTATCGCCTACATGAACCCGGCCACTCTCGATCTGGCCCTGGAAACCACGGAATTCATGGTTTGGACGGGAAACTCGCTGGACAGGAAGATAAAACTCGCTGACATTCTCAGCCTCGGAAACATCTACAGTCTCAAGATGATCCAGAAGAGCTTTGCCCGTATACCACAACATATTCGGAGACTTCTTGGTTACGTTATCACCCTCTGTAGCACTGACAGGAATAATCACAACATCCTGAAGACCCAGAGTCTTTGAAAGCTCATTAATATCCTTCACGATCTCGTTAAAACGGCTCTCACTGTAATCAACAAGATCCATCTTATTAACAGCAAATACAAAATGATGGATACCCATCAGAGCGCAGATACGCGCATGACGTCTTGTCTGCACCAGAACACCCTGTTTTGCATCCACAAGAATAATGGAAAGCTGGGCAAAAGAAGCACCAACTGCCATGTTTCTTGTATACTCTTCATGACCAGGAGTATCCGCAACAATAAAACTTCTCTTATCCGTTGTAAAATAACGGTAAGCAACATCAATGGTGATACCCTGCTCACGCTCAGCCATCAGACCATCCAGAAGAAGAGAATAATCAATGGCACCACCTCTGGAACCTACCTTGCTGTCCAGAAGAAGGGCTTTTTCCTGGTCTGCATATAAAAGCTTGGAATCATAAAGAATATGGCCGATCAGTGTAGACTTTCCATCATCCACACTTCCGCAAGTGATAAATTTCAGTAATCCGCTCATCCTAGAAGTACCCCTCTCTCTTTCTTTTTTCCATGCTGGCAGCTCCGCCGTCAGAATCGATAACACGTGTAGTTCTCTCAGATTCCACAGAGCTTAAAGTCTCGTCAATGATCTCGTCCAGTGTCTCCGCGTCAGACTCGATACCACCTGTCAGAGGATAGCATCCAAGAGTACGGAAACGGACCTTTTTCATCTGCGGCTCCTCACCCGGGTTCAGACGCATTCTGTCGTCATCCACCATAATGATGTTGCCGTCTCTGTATACAACCGGACGCTCTTTTGCAAAATACAGCGGAACGATCGGGATATTTTCTCTCTTAATGTACTGCCAGATATCAGTCTCAGTCCAGTTGGAGATTGGGAAAACACGGATGCTTTCACCTTTGTTGATCTCAGTATTGTAAAGCTTCCACATCTCCGGACGCTGGTTCTTCGGATCCCAGGCCTGCTCTGCGTTACGGAAGGAGAAAATACGCTCTTTTGCACGGCTTTTCTCCTCATCACGACGGCCGCCGCCAAATGCAGCTGTGAAACCATATTTCTTAAGAGCCTGTTTCAGGGCCTGTGTTTTCATGATATCTGTATATGCGGAACCGCTGTCAAAAGGATTGATTCCCTGTTTCACACCGTCCTGGTTAATGTACTCAAGCATTTCGATCCCGAGATCTTTTGCAGTCTTGTCACGGAACTCGATCATCTCTTTAAATTTCCAGGTTGTATTTACATGAAGAAACGGGAATGGCGGTTTCTCCGGGTAAAAAGCTTTCATCGCAAGATGAAGCATTACAGAACTGTCTTTTCCTATAGAATAAAGCATTACCGGCTTTTCGCACTCTGCTGCAACTTCACGGATGATGTAAATTGCCTCTGCTTCCAGCTCATCCAAATGTGATAATCCACTCATATCTGATCTCATCCTCCTGTTTTGGCCGCCAGAACCGGCAGCACCTGTCTTCTAGTATTTATTCGAATTTCGTCGGTCCACATCAATCACGGATGTGGAACCGTCTGTTTTTGTAATGATCCAGTGAAGGATATCACCTTCGCTTTTTACATTCATGATACTTCCGTTACCACCGATATCCGCACCAAGGAAAAAGTCAATGGCGCCGGCTTTACATTCCTTTACACAGGAAACACAGCCCCAGCAGTTTTTCGGATATTTCATCACGGCTTTTTTGTCTTCCATGACAATCAGGGTTCCCGGACATACTTCACTGCACTTTCTGCAGCCAACACATTTTTTCTGATCAATTCGTATGCTCATATGTGTCCTCCTTTACAATGTCACGGAAAATGATCTTGATCTCGCCGTTTTCCAGTTTCGAATTTACATATTTATAAAATTTCTCATCGGTTTCCGGATGATCCAGATTTTCGTTGAAAGAATGCCATCTGGTCTCTTTTCGGTTTTTCAGATGAGCGATCAGTGAACGGCACACAATGAGACGCTCACGAAGTTCGTATGCAAACATCAGCTCATGCATATCTGCTGCCGCTGTTTTTTCGGCAAGGGCCTGAAGCTTGAGGATTTTTTCATCTGCAAGGTCAAGCTGTTTCTCATTGAACTGATAATTGGAAGCAATTCCTCCCGCATACTCGTCCATGACTTTCTGCATGGCTTCCTCAAGCTCCTCAACGGAAAATGCCGGTGCATCTTCATTACGGAACTTTTCGTACTGAGAAAGGATTTTTTCTTCCTGAACTTTGATCTCCGCTTCTGTGGTAATATCCGCTTCTTTCAGAGATCCTGCGGAAAACTGTTTCACCATATCCAGTGCTGCAAGTTTTCCTTCTGCAAGTGCCCCTGTTACATATTTCTGGGGACATCCGCCTGCAACATCACCTGCTGCATAAAGACCTTTCACAGTAGTCTCACGGCCTGTGTTTACCCAGTAGCCGCTGGCTGTATGGCCGCCTACGATATAGGGCTCTGTTCCCTGGATCTCCACATCCTGCTCACTTGGGTTTTTTCCACTTTCGATCCATTTCAGAGTCTGGCTTGGTGCCATGTTCAGATAAGCTTTCAGAAGATCTTCATCCTGCTCTTTCGTGATCCCTGTAGTCTTCAGGTAACACGGGCCATGGCCAAGCTGATTTTCCCGGACTGTTCCGTAAACTCGCTCGCTTGTGGTCAGACCGTATTTTGTCTCGTAGATCTCGCCTGCCGCATTGATCTGTTTTGCGCCGACACCCTGTGCGATGGTTCCTGTAGGAGCGATGGTGTCCTTGCAGCGAAGAGCAATAAAACGCATCTCAAAAGATGTCATCTCCGCGCCTGCCAGGATTCCCATTGCGTATCCGGCACCTGTGTTAAATGGCGGATACCACATCTTATGTCTGGAAAATCCAGGATTGTTCGGTTTATAAAGTCCAGCCGCTCCGCCGGTTGCAACAAGAACTGCTTTTGCCCGGATAACGTAAGCGGTTTCTTCCATAATAGAAAAACCAACAGCTCCGTAAACCTGACCGTCTTTTACAAGAAGGTCTGTGATATTTACATAATTCAGAACATCTACATTCTCAGCTTCATGAACTGCATCCGCAAGAAGTGGTTTGAAATTCTCGCCGTTGATCTTGATGTTACGGTTTCCTCTGGCTACATAATCGCCATTTTCATCCTTCAGGATCACAAGTCCAAGTTTTTCCATTTTTGCGGTAACTTCGTTGAAGTTCTCCGCTGCTGTAAGAAGAAGGTCCTGTCTTACGATCCCGGCGGCATCTTTTGTGGCGTAATCTACATAGTCCTGAGGCTTGCGGCCTTTTACAATGTAGGCATTGATGGCGTTGACACCAGCTGCCAGACAGCCGCTTCGCTTGATATTTGCTTTTTCTGCGATCAGTACCCTGCCGGCTTTCTGTTCTGAGAGAACCAGCGCCGCATAGCAGCCTGCGGTACCTCCGCCTATGATCAGCACATCCGTTGTAATTTCTTTTGTGTTTAATCTGTTTTTCATACTCATCACTCTGTTATCTGAATCTCATGTACAGTTACATTTTTTTCTTTGTCTACGCCGAAGGCCTTCAGCACCGGGTTTTCTGCATCCATAAGGGAGAGGATCAGATATTCGATGTTCGGGTCAAAAGCAAGTCGTTTGTCTTCTTCGGAAGGCCTTGACGGAGACTCCGGATGAGAATGAAAGTTTCCGATCATCTGGTATCCGTTCTGACGGATATCTTTGATCGCGCTCAGCTGTTCTTTCGGGTCCATGGAAAAGTGCTCGTTACTCTCGTCGATGTTTGTCAGCAGATACACCTTCTCGATGGTTTTTACATCGCCCTCAATGGTCCCGCCCAGAAGGCCGCAGGACTCATTGGGAAGTCCCTTTCTGCAGTGGTCTAATATTTTTTCGTAATCTTCTTTTTTTAATTTCAGCATTTTATTTCGCAGCCTCCAATGGGTTTCTATACTTAATTTATAGCGTCTGCACCCGCAGACAATTCTTTAGTGTTTCAGCTCGCACACAGCCTGCTCGTAATCGATCAGCTCTGTGATGGTCGGATTGTCGCCGCATACCGGGCAGTGATGGTTCTTCGGAAGTTTTACGGTACGGAATGTCATCTTCAGCGCATCGTAGGTAAGAAGTCTTCCTGTAAGAAGATCGCCCTGTCCGATGATGTACTTGATGGCTTCCATTGCCTGAAGGCTTCCGATCACTCCGCCCATGGCTCCGATAACACCAGCCTGCTTACAGGTCGGTACGGCATCCTTTGGTGGCGGGCTCTGGAATGCACATCTGTAGCATGGTCCCTGTCCCGGAACGTAAGTCATCAGCTGTCCCTGGAAACGGATGATACCTGCATGTGAAAACGGTTTCTCAGCCATTACACAGGCATCGTTGATAAGGAATTTTGCAGGGAAGTTGTCCGTTCCATCCAGAATGAAATCGTAATCTTTGATCAGATCCATAATGTTGCTGGAATCTACAAATGTATGATATGTATTTACGGTAACGTCCGGGTTGATGGCTTTCATAGTCTCAGCCGCAGACTCTACTTTCAGTTTGCCAACATCTGCAGTTGTGTGGATGACCTGTCTCTGAAGATTGGAAAGATCTACCTCATCTGCATCTACGATTCCGATTGTTCCCACACCTGCTGCTGCAAGGTAAAGGGCTGCCGGTGCTCCAAGTCCGCCGGCTCCGATGATAAGAACCTTGGCATTCAGAAGCTTTTTCTGGCCTTTTACTCCCACCTCTTTCAGGATGATGTGGCGGGAGTAACGCTCAAGCTGCTCATTTGTAAAAGCCATTATCTTGCGCCTCCTCCCATGTAGTACAGGAACTCAACAACATCACCGTCTTTTACAACTGTGTTCGGAACGTCTTCTTTGCTGATGAATTCATCGTTGATGGTTACGGTTACATACTCAGGACTTTCGATATCCTCTTTCTCAATAAGCTCTGTAAGTTTCAGTCCGTCTTCGTATTCTTTTTTATTTCCTGCAACTGTGATTGTCATTTCTCTGTTCTCCTATTCTTCAACTTTTCTTACGATCAGTATATAAGTTCCATCTTCATTATCTTCAAGTTTCAGGATCTGATGTCCTTCTTCTTTTACGCTTCTCGGTACATTCTGTACTGGCTCGCCATCGTTCATTTTGATCGCCAGGATCTGTCCGTCGTCTAGCTCCTCAAGTGCTACTTTTGCTTTTACAAAAGTTACCGGGCAAACTACATCGGTAATATCTACTGTATCATCAATTTTAATATCAGCCATTGTATGCTCCTTTCAAAACTTCCTGAAGTTTTTCAGCGCCTACCCGGTCGATGGTAAATTTAAAACGCTCTCCCGGATTTGCATAGTCATCAAAGAACTGGATCGCTGCATCGGTCACTCTGAAAAGCTGTTCTTCAGAGGTGATCAGCGGAAGGAATTCCTGTCCCTTGCTGATGTGATTTCCAAACGTTCCGCCAAAGGAAACGATAAATGCTTCGTTTACATACCATGCATCTACAGGACAGGATTTTGCACATCTGCCGCAGTAGTTACATTTCTCTGTGTCGATCACCAGCTTGTCATCTTTAAAGGAGATGGCGTTTTCTCTGCAGGCTTTTTCACAGACTCCACAGTGGATACATGTATCTTCTTTCCAGCTGACCTGTGCTGCTCCTTTGATTCCTACATCGTTCTCCTCTGCTTTCAGACAGTTGTTCTGACATCCGGTAACACCGAATTTGAATTTATGAGGAAGCTCTCTTCCAAAATATCTCTCATTTAATTTCACCGCAATGTCATAGCTGTTGATGTTTCCGCTTGGACAGACTGCGTTACCCTGGCAGGCTGTAACTGTACGGACTCTCGGTCCGCAGACACCAGGTTTGCATCCGCCTTTCGCAAGATCATCTTTTACATCATCAATATCATCTAATTTAATGAACGGGATCTCAACTCCCTGTCTGGAAGTAAGATGTACATATCCGTCACCGTATTTCTCAGCTACTTCTGCAATCTTCTTAAGGTTTTCTGCGGTAAGCGTACCGCCTACACAGGCAAGACGAAGAGAAAAATTATTTTTCTGCTTCTGTCTCATGAAACCACCTTTTTTTAATGTAGCGTAATCTACTTTTGCCATAGCGAACTCTCCATTTCTCTGCTGGTGCAGCTATCGATTTTATCTGTTACTCTCTATCGCTTGTTTGAAATCTTCTTTTAAATCTTCAATGTCTTCAATTCCCACGCTGATCCGGATCAGGTCTTCGAACACTCCGGACTGCTGTTTCTCCTCATCGGAGATGTGTGCCGCGATGGTGGATTCCGGATGGATCACCAGTGTCTTCGTATCTCCGATGTTGGAGATGATCAGCGGGATCTTCAGGGAATTGATAATGGAAAAAGCTTTCTCCTTGCTTCCGGTTCTTACGGTTACGATAGCTCCGTAACCATTCCTGAACTGCTTTTTCGCAATTTCGTGATAAGGGCTCTCTTCCAGTCCCGGATAATTTACTTCAATGTCACCACCCAGGCTCTGTAAAAATCTGGCAAGTTCCAGTGCGTTGTCACACTGTCTCTGCATTCGAAGTCCCAGGGTTTCCAGTCCCAGATTATTAAGGAAAGCATTCTGCGGAGCAAGACACGCGCCAGTGTTCCGGAAAAGTCCGTTTCGAAGTTTGGCGATGTATGCAAATGGTCCGAATTTCCGGTATGGAGCAAGTCCCGGATATCGGTCAGGGTCCCATTTCAGGCCCTTACCACAGACAAGAATGCCGCTGATCGCATCGCTGCTTCCATTGATATACTTGGAAGAAGAATGAACCACGATGTCAGCTCCAAGCTTCAGTGGCTGGATCAGATACGGGGTTGCTACCGTATTGTCTACGATCAATGGTACGTCATGCTTATGTGCCACTTCTGCAACTGCCTGGATATCGGTAACGTCCAGCTTGGGGTTTCCGATCGTCTCCGCAAAAATAAGTCTCGTTTTCTCTGTGATCTCTGCCTCAAAAGCTTCCGGCTTATTCTCACTTACGTACTTTACGGAGATCCCGAAAGGCTTCAGATCATCGAACAGTTCCACAGTTCCGCCGTACAGTCCGCAGGCTGCCACGATCTCGTCTCCTGCCTGCAGAATGTTCAGAAACGCATTGGTCAGCGCCGCCATTCCGGAAGCACATGCCACACTGCCGATTCCATCCTCCAGCATAGTCACTCTTTTCTCAAAGGACTCTACCGTAGGATTGTTGATCCTTGTATAGGAGAAGCCCATTTTTTTATTATCAAAAATTTTCTCCAGGTCTTCCGCACTGTCATGTCGGAATGCGCTGCTCTGATAGATTGGAACCTGTGTGGCACCCTGCGGATATTTCTCATTGGTGCCGTGGAGCAGTCCTGTATTAAAGCCGTATTCGTTCATAGCCTCTTCCCTTTCTTTTGTTGACACTTATATTAACCTAGTATTCATAGTATGTCAATAGGAAAATGGGATTAAATGTATTTTTTTGTGTACACAACTATACAGCAGCATGGTACAATTATAGCAGTTACGGGAATTACAACCCCAAAAGAAAGATGCTCGCAGACATACAAACCTACATTAAGAGCAGGAGGTGATCCCTATCAATATAAATCCGAAGCTCCGAACTATTTTTCACTCTTTATTCAGCCCCACCCTTGATTTCCGCGTCCGGCTGTTCAACATCCTCGCCTTGGGAGGCACTGTGATCAGCCTGATCATGGCCTTTCTCAGTCTCGGGACCGGTTCCTGGGGAAATGTACTGATCAACATTGCACTGGTTGCAGTCTCCGGAGGACTTTTTCTTTATTCCTATTACAGTGGAAAATATCAGCGCTGCTACCTGATCACCATTGTCGTGATTTTTCTGATCGTTTTTCCGGTGATGTTTTTTACCAGTGGCGGATATCATGGCGGTATGCCGGCTTTCTTCGTGTTTGCTATTATTTTCACCGTGCTGATGCTGAAAAAAAGACGGGCTCTGATCGTTTCTCTGCTGGAGATTATCCTATATATAGGACTGTGTCTGATTGCGTACCATTTTCCGGACACAGTAACTCCCTTTTCCACGGAAGCTGACCGGCTGGCAGATATTCTTCTTGCGTTTGTCTCTGTAAGTATTGTCTGCGGCAGTGTTCTCTATCTTCATCTGAAGGAATATAATCGGCAGCAGCTCCTTCTGGAGGAACAGAATCTGCGGTTGCGCTCCCTTGATAATGCCAAATCCACCTTCCTGACCACCGTTGCCCACGAGATCAAAAATCCTCTGAACTCCATCGCTCTCCACGCCCGTGACACCTCCGAGCTCCTTGAGGAAAATCCTCTGGATTTCTCTCTTATGCAGGAAAATCTCCGCACCATCGAACAATCAGTAATGCGGATTGACCGGATTGTGCTGGATCTTATGGATACCGTTTCCATTGAGCAGGGACGGCTTGCCCTTTCCCTTGTACCATCAGATCTGGGAGCACTTTTACATTCTGTGGAAAAAGATTTCGGCAGTCATCCAAGTCCCGGGAATAACCAGCTGGTCCTTACGATACAGCCCAACCTCCCGGAAATCTCTGCAGACCCGGAACGGCTGATCCAGGTTGTCACCAATCTGATCTCCAATGCAGAGCGTCACACCCAAAACGGAACCATCACCATTTCTCTTACCGGCGAACCGGGCTGGCAGACCATCTGCGTCTCCGACACCGGAACCGGCATGTCAGAAGAAATGCGAAAAAACGCACTCAAGGGTTATGTTTCCGCTGATAAGGATTACTGGCGGCACGGCATAGGCCTCTATGTCTGTCATCAGATCATCACTGCCCATGGCGGCAAAATATGGCTGAAAAGTAAAGAAGGCGAGGGAACTCAGGTGTTCTTCTCACTTCCGGAGGAGGAATCATAAATGAATGAAAAGAAATCACTTATCCTTATGGTCGAGGATGAAGAACAGGTGCTGAATACCAACTGCCGGATGCTGCGGCGCCGTGGCTACGATGTCCGCACTGCACAGACAGCCGCCGAAGCCTGTCATCAGCTTGAAGAACAGCTGCCGGATCTTCTTATCCTGGACATTATGCTTCCGGACGGAAACGGTCTGGATATCTGCCGCCGCTTCCGCGAAAAAACCATGAATCCGGTTCTTTTTCTCACCGGAAAAAGTAATATCCGGGATCGGGTAGAAGGACTTCAGCAGGGAGGCGACTATTATCTCACCAAACCTTATAATTTCGACGAATTTCTGGCCGTGATCCAGATGCTTCTGGAACGCCAGAAACGAATGGAAAAAAAAATAAAAGAAAAATTTCAGTCCTCCCGTCAGATCACCATCGGCAGCCTGCGGCTGGATCTTTCGGACGGCCATGCATATCTCAATAATGCCGACACAGGCCTTACCCGGACCGAATTCTCTCTGCTGCGTCTCCTTGCAGAAAACCAGGAGAAGATTTTTTCTGCAAAGGAGCTCTACGAAGCAGTATGGGGCAGCTGTGCAGGAACAGATACCAGCACGGTACGGCGGCATATCTTTAACCTCCGGACCAAGATCGGTGCCGAGGATACCGATGAATATGACATTGTCTCGGTTTATGGGAAGGGATATCTTTTTACCTGCCGGTAAATGTCTCTTTTTCTTCACATTTCCGGATATCAGAATCTGTCTGTTACAATATACTTAACAAACAGATCCTTTTTATTTTGTAAAAATTTATGATACGTGGACAGTAACTGAATAACTGCTGCTCAATTTATCAGGAGGTGCCTATGCATAAAAAAATCTCAGTTCTTTTAACAGGCGCGATCGCTCTTTCCATATCTGCAGTCCCTGTCATCGCTTCTGACCCTCCAACCGATGACGGTCAGTACATCTGGCAGGATGAAAACGGAGATTACTGGTACCGCAATGGTTCCGAGGATGAATATATCGGGGAAGGTAATTATGCCCCTGACCCGGATTCCGGTGAACTGATGGAAGGCAACGATGCCGGCTGGACCGAACAGGACGGTTATTTTGAGCCTCATTATTATTATGAGGACGGCAGTGTGTGGCTGGAAGATGCCACCGGAACCACATATATTGGCTCCAGAGATAAATATTATATTGATGACTACGGTAATCTTCAGGAATATTCCGATTCTGAAACTGATTCCTCCTCCGGAGATTCTTCAGAAGAATCCTCCGATACCAGTGGAAACTCCTCCTCTCAGGATTCCGATTCTTCATACCCAAATTCCTCTTCCAATACAAACACGGAAGATTCCTCTGAATCGGAAAAGCGCGGCGAGCTTCATATGCGGATTGGATTCCCTGCCGATGATACGATCAGAGAATCCATGCCCGAAAAAGAAGGTTATTTCGAGCAGCGTTCCGTAAATGGCGGAAAAAGCACTGCCTTTGTTTTAAAAGTACCGAATTCCTCTCTGGAGGATTCTTCCCTGAAGGGTTTTCTGGCAGAATACTATCCGGTAAAGGGTAAGATCATCACCAAAAAGGATCTTACCTTTGAATCTTATCCTGCCACGAAATATCAATACTTAACCGAAGTCAACGAAGAAGAAAAAAATGTAGATGCTCTTGTATGCCAGACTGACGATTATACATTCGGACTTTTTGTCCTGACTCCGTCAGACACCTATGATAAGGCCGCCGAAAAGGAAGCCACAGAGCTGATCAAATCCATAGATTTCGTTTACGCAGAGCGTGTGGATATGGCCATGACGGATTACTTCCAGGTCCTCACTCCGGAGCGCTGGAAATATCTCTGCCATTATGAAACAACCGAAACCGAAAATGGTGGATATAAACTGACTTATTACAATAAGGATGTTCCTGTACTGACTCTGGAAGCCAGATATTACGATGGCGAAGACCATCCCCTGGACAGTGTATGGCAGGGCTATCTCGGCCGCATCGAAACCGTCGACGGCAAAAAATACGATCTTCTGTCCACCATCAGCCAGTACTCCGAGGATGCCTCTGACGAATGGAAGGAAATGTATGACACCTATCTGGATACCATAAACGGAATCCGTATGATGGATGGCTGTTCCCTGACCGAAGGAAGCCATGCCTGATCCCTTGTGATTCACAATATTTACATAAAAGAAGCTGCAGACTCTGTTTTTTCACTGTTCTGCAGCTTCTTTGTGTTATTGTGTACAACTATATCTTCTGCTGTCTATCCTTCATAAATCTGATCAAAAATTCCTCCATCTGAGAAATGCGTTTCCTGTGCCTTTTTCCATCCACCAAAATCATCAATGGTAACAAGATTGATGTCCAGGTCAAACACATCAGAGTATTCCTTCAGAATATCCTGGTTTGACGGACGGTAATAATTATCACCGGCGATCCGCTGTGCTTCATCGGAATAGAGATAATTCAGATATTCCTCTGCCACATCTCTGGTGCCTCTTTTGTCTACGACTTTATCGACTACTGCTACAGATGGCTGTGCAAGGATGCTGATGCTTGGTGTTACGATCTCGTAGTCGTCCGGATAATCTTTTACGGAAAGATAGGCTTCATTTTCCCAGGCGATCAGTACATCGCCCTGTCCGTTTTCCACGAAAGAAGTCGTTGCGCCTCTGGCTCCGGTGTCCAGGACAAGTACGTTTTTGTAAAGATCTCCGATGAATTCTTTAATTTTGTCCTCGTCTCCGTTATATTTATCTTTTGCATAGGCCCAGGCTGCCAGATAGTTCCATCTTGCTCCGCCGGAGGTTTTCGGGTTTGGTGTGATCACACCTACGTCTTTCTTTACCAGATCATCCCAGTCTTTGATGTTCTTGGGATTTCCTTTTCTTACAAGGAATACGATGGTTGAAGTATAGGGAGAACTGTCTTCCGGAAATTCATCTACCCATCCGTCATCGATAAGCCCTGCATCCTGGATCGCGTCCACATCATATTCCAGTGCCAGTGTTACCACATCTGCTTCCAGTCCGTTGGCAACTTCAAGTGCCTGTTTGCCGGAGCCTCCATGGGACTGCGTGATATCCACGTCCTGTCCAGTTTTTTCTTTCCAGTGTTCCTGGAATATCTTATTGTACTGTTCATAAAGTTCTCTGGTCGGATCGTAGGATACATTGGTGATGCTGACGCTGTCCGCCGCATATGTGGTTACTCCTGTAAGGCTTCCGATCGCTGCTATTGCTGCAAGAGCTGCTACTGCTGATTTCCATCTTCTTTTCATAATACTTACCTCCTGTATTTTGCCTCGTGTTTTGTTGTTGGGGCTATTATAAACATGAGTAAGTCCATATGAAAACTGTTAGATTAGAAACCGTTTTCAGCAGTTTTCAGAAACAGGGGTGTTTTTGCGGATTTCACAGGTTTTTATATCTGATTCCGGCCGATATTATGTTGTTTTTGTTGATTTTTGCATCGTATTTTATTGTTCCGGGAGTATATGTGAAAACGTCATCAGCCTTGTGAATCCAACAAATTCTCCCAGTACTTCCCTCTGTTTGGCAAAAATCTTTCTGCATTCATTTTTCTGAAACAGTTATCCACACCCGCCTTGAAAAATCTTTCTTTCGGGCAAGTGGTTTTCCACATATTCCACAGAAATTATCCCCTGTTGGCTGTGCAGTCATCTATGCGCTTGTGTGACATTATCTCTTTTTACAGATATATATAATCATTCATTACCGGCTGCAGGCCGTGGTCTTTCAGGGCGTTGAAGACTTCGTCCACGGATCTTGCATCAGAAATCTCAAACTGGTCATCGCCTTTATCTTCGATGTCTTCCACATGGCTTCCGATTCCTGTGCTGACACCTGCAGAAATCTTGGTTGCTGCGATATTTACCAGGTTGTCACGGACACGCTCGCACTCTCTGGTGGATACGGTGATACTTGCAAACGGCATAAACAGACGGTATGCACAGACTACCTGCAGAAGCTGTGGTTCATGGACATCCTTCGGATTAATCCGGTCATTGTTGATGATCGGGCGGAGTCTCGGGCAGGAAAAAGCAATCTCTGCGTGTGGATATTTTCTCTGCAGAAGGTATGCGTGATATCCCGTCGCAAAAGCATCTTTACGGAAATCATCCAGCCCCAGAAGCGCCGCAAAGCCAACTCCTCGCATGCCGCCTTTCAGTGCACGCTCCTGTGTATTTAATCTGTATGGAAAAATCCTCTTGTGGCCTGCCAGATGCAGGGTTTCGTATTTATCAGAATTATAGGTCTCCTGGAAAACAGTTACATAATCTGCACCGCATTTGTGAAGATATGCATACTCATCAGAATTCATCGGATACACTTCAAGACCTACCACCTTGAAATATTTCCGGGCAATCTCGCAGGCTTTTCCGATATATTCTACATTGGATTTGGATTTGCTTTCACCGGTAAGGATCAGGATTTCCTGAAGGCCGGTTTCTGCAATAGCTGCCATTTCCTTCTCAATCTCTTCCTCATTCAGCTGTGCACGGCGGATCTTGTTGTGGCAGTTAAATCCACAGTAAATACAGTAATTTTCGCAGTAGTTTGCAATGTAGATCGGTGTAAACATACAGACACTGTTTCCAAAATGTTTTCTTGTTTCGATCCGCGCTGCCTGTGCGATCTCTTCCAGAAGAGGCAGTGCTGCCGGTGAAAGCAGTGCCTGAAAATCTTCCGGTGTACGGTTGTCATGGGCCAGGGCTCTGCGTACATCTGCTTCTGTGTATTTGTCATAATCATATGCATTCATTGCGGAAATAACCTGATCCATCACATCAGACTCTTCCAGCTGTTCCATATCCGGAAGGTACTTCATGTGGTCGATACGATTCTTTTTCATGTCTTCCAGAATTTCTTCGTTTACGATACTCTCATTAAAATGGCCGTCCTGCTGACTGGCCTGTACTGTTTCTGCCATTGTTGTTATGTCGCTCCTCTCGCATTTTTATTATCTCTAAACTATTTTATTCATGCAGAAATCCAGTCAGCGGTGAAGATGCACTTGCACCTCTTTCCAGGGTTCTTCCCATGCCGGAAAGGTATGCGCTTCTTCCTGCCTCGATGGCTTTCTTAAAAGCCTCCGCCATAACACGGACGTCCCCTGCTGTTGCGATGGCTGTGTTTGCCATAACTGCCGCAGCACCCATTTCCATAGCCTCACATGCCTGTGATGGACGGCCAATTCCTGCGTCTACGATGATCGGAAGATCGATTTCGTCGATAAGGATCTGGATGAATTCTTTTGTGCAGATTCCTTTGTTAGAACCGATCGGAGAACCAAGCGGCATTACACAGGCAGCTCCTGCGTTTACCAGATCTCTGGCTGCATTCAGATCCGGATACATGTACGGCATGACAACAAAGCCTTCTTTTGCAAGGATCTCAGTTGCTTTGATGGTCTCATAGTTATCCGGGAGAAGATATTTGGAATCATGGATGACTTCGATCTTTACAAAATCTCCGCAGCCAAGCTCACGGGAAAGTCTTGCGATGCGGACTGCCTCCTGTGCGTTTCTGGCACCGGATGTATTCGGAAGAAGTGTAACGTCCTTCGGCACATAGTCCAGGATGTTGGCAAGTCCGCCTTCATTTGCACGGCGCAGAGCAAGCGTTACGATCTGTGTTCCTGCTTTTTCGATACATGCTTTTACAAGATCCAGGGAAAATTTTCCGGAACCAAGAATAAAACGGGAAGTAAACTCATGGCCCCCCAGGATCAGTTTGTCTTCATTTGTGTTTGCTGTTGTCATTTTTTATGTCCACCTTTCTTTTTATCTTCAATATACCTTTTATCTCAGCAGCTTCCGCCGCCCATAAACTGCAGAATCTCCACAACATCGCCGTCTTTCAGCACTGTTGTATCGTAAGTCTCTCTCTTGATGATCTCTTCATTCAGTTCAACTACTACCTGCACCGGAACATAATTGCAGGCTTTCAGATATTCGGTTACTGTCACCGGATTTTCCAGTGTTCTTTTCTCGCCGTTTACTGTGATCATAAGCTCTCCTTTCCGAGAATAAAAAAAGAGTCCACAAAGAAATACACCCGCGGTGGTGCACCCCTTCATGAACTCAGTTCACTCTCAAAATTTCCTGTATTCCGTTGTAGATACCAGGGTTAAAAGCATCTGCTCTTAAGCCCTTCCTTGTAAATCCTGATCATAAATAAAAAGGGAGACACACCAAAGTATCTCCCGTAAATTCATCCTATACGTTCCTACGTTGGCATTATCCAAATCAGGTATAAGGGTCGAAGTTGAAGACTTCCTCTCAGCCTGCTGTCACAAGCTCCCCATTTATCTGTTTTTTTAGTATATTCTTGTTTGTTATATCTGTCAAGCCTTGGTTGTAAAAGAATCATACCCGGCGGAGATAAAGATAATATGCAGAATTTTTGTCGGACTGCCAGGTCTTTTTTCCTACTTTTTTGTTTGCTGCGATCTTGACGTAATAGCGGGTGCCAAGAGTCATGTTATTTAAGCGGAAGGAATTGGCACTGGTTGTTGCAGCCTTTTTGTAGGAGCTGTTGCCGGGATATTTGACATAAACCGTATAGCTTTGAGCACCGGCCACCTTGTTCCATTTGATGGTCATGCTGTTTCGTGTGTTGCCGGCTTTTTTAGGTACGATACCCTTGGCTACATATCTGGTAGTTGGGGTAGTGCTGACAAATTTCTTGCCCTGTAAAGTAAGATATGGATAAATCTCTACTTTATAGAAGGCATCCTTCTGTAACGGAAGTGTGAAGGTGTAGCGGTTATTGTAAAATTTGGTTGTTGTTTTCTTGGTCTTGTAGCTGGTATATGCTACTTTGTATCCTGTGATTGCATTATAAGGTGTTACGGTTTTCATGTTGAAGGTGTATCCCTTGTCTGAAGAATAGGAGGTTTTAATACCAACGGATTTGTATAATGTAGCACAGATGATCGTGGTGACAGTGGTGGATTCTTCAGAGTCATTGCCTGCAAGGATGGCAACTGTGTATGCCTTTCCGGGTTTCAGCTTGTTAATTTTGCATTTGGTTTTGGAAGTGGTACCGAGAACCTTGTAGCTGTCTGCACCATTGCTGGATTTGATCCGGATGGTATATTTGGTAGCCCCTTCTACTTTGTTCCAGGCAAGAGAAATAGAAGTTTCGGTAGCGGCAGTCTGGGCAATATTGGAGGTTGAGCCTACATAGGTGGCATTGTCAACCTCTTCAGTGGAAAGTATAGGTACTTCCGGAATACTGTTTTCCTCCGGTGCGGGAGCCAGGATGGCTTCAGTGGAATCGGCAAAGGCAGCTGTGGACATGCCAACAGTCAGAACAGCGCAAAGTCCCAGGCTCACAAGTAATTTTTTTAAACCTTTCATCTTCATAAAATCTCCTCCTTTTGAAGAATTGTGAGAAAAAATAAAACTCCGCAGATGATAATCAGTATTTTTTACGGAGTAAAGAGTTATATTTATCTGATTATAACATATGGGAGTTTATATCTGTATTTTTAATATTAAGATTTCGGGACAGGATCCAGGAAGCCTGACCGTTTTTCAGGGATAACCGGCAGGTTATTCATCCCACCCGTCATACATACGGATGGTAACCTGGATGTTACGCACAACGTCCCCTTCCTGAAGTGTCAGGTCGGATTCATCAGAAACAGGGGGAAGATCCATTTCGTCTTCCATAAGTTCTGCATAGATCCAGTTGTAAGCAGCATCATTGGCATTGTCAATGGCATCCTCCAGAGAGTCTCCCTCTGCCTCGCAGCATGCCAGATCAGGGAAGAATCCATGATATCTGCCGGATTCATTTTTGCGGAAAACCGCAGGATATATAAATTTCATAAGCTTAGCTCCTCTCGAAAGTTATAATGTAATGTTATGATTTTCTCCTGTGTTTATTATATAAAGGAATCATATTTTTATGTGTTTTGGTTTACGTTTACACAGGAAATAGTATATAATACATTCATACATTCATCAAGTGATAAAAAGAATTACCGCTGGTAATCTGATGGGAGATCAAGCTATGCTGACAATTGAAATGGACAATTTTGACCTGGGACAGATATGCAGGTCAGGACAGTGCTTCCGGATGGAGCAGATCGGGGAAAACAGATATCGGGTGATCGCCGGAGATATGTATCTGGAGCTGACCCAGGAGAAGGGAATCGTTAATTTCTTCTGTCCGGAACTGGACTTTGTAGTATTCTGGATTCGCTATTTTGATCTGGACTGTGATTATGGAAAATACATAAACAGGATCAATCCGCGGGATAAATATCTGAAAGCTGCCGGTGAGATGGGAAGCGGTATCCGGATTTTGCAGCAGGACCTTTGGGAAGTGATCATTTCCTTCCTTATTTCCCAGCAGAATAATATTACCAGGATCAAGAAATGTATTGAAAATATCTGCCGGGAATTTGGAGAGAAAAAGATAAGCAGCACAGGTGTGGAGTATTATGCTTTTCCCACAGCACAGGCGCTGGCAAAGGCTACTGAGGAGCAGCTGCAGGAGTGTAACCTGGGATATCGTGCCAAATATGTGCTGGATACTGCCAGAAGGGTGGTATTCGGAGATTTTATTCCGGACAAACTATATGATATGAAATATCAAAGTGCCCGCAAAGAGCTTTTACAGCTATATGGAGTGGGAGAAAAGGTAGCTGACTGTATCTGCCTGTTTGGACTGCATCAGCTGGAGGCTTTTCCTGTAGATACACATATTAGGCAGGTGCTGGATGAACATTACAAAAGAGGATTTCCTAACAGGAGATATAGTGATTGTAAAGGGGTGATGCAGCAGTATATTTTTTATTATGAGTTAACTGTTTCATAAAGGCTACCTGGACAAACTGCAAATCTGACGAGGAGGACAAAATTATGGAAATTGGAGCAATGCTTGATGAATTACGGGAAATGGCATTAAAGGATGAGAAAATCCGGCAGGAACTGCTGGATACCAGGAAGGATGCACATCCGCTGGCTGCTTTTTGCAGTAAATGCCGGAAACTGGGATATGAAATTTATGAAATGGATCTGATCACAGCAGGGGAGGAATTTTATGCAACTATGCGCCGAAGTACCAATGGCGGTGGAGAGAATTCGCCTAAGCTGGAGGGAGAAGATGATTTTTATGAATTATTTTTCGCAAGCCTGGAGCAAAAAAGCTGAAAGTATGTTATAATCAACTTAACGTGATAAAGCGGACTACTTATTTTAAAGGAAAGGTGCGGAGAAAATGAAAAAAAAATTAATGGCATGGACAATGTCCCTGTGTGTGTGCGCAGGACTGGCAGGAGGTACAGGAGCTGTAAGCGTATGGGCAGCGGAAGATAATACAAGTGCTGAGGATACACAGAGCGATGCTGTACAGGAAACAGGAGAGGAAAGCGGGGAGGAAACTGCGGATCCGGACGCTGTACGTGTAGGGGCATTAAAGGGACCAACAGCAATGGGAATGGCACAGCTTCTGGATGCGGACGGATATGATTTTACAATTGCCGCATCTCCGGATGAGATCGTACCTATGGTTGTACAGGGCAATCTGGATATTGCTGCAGTTCCGGCAAATCTGGCTGCAACCCTGTATCAGAAAACAGAAAAGGATGTCAGCGTGCTGGCTGTAAATACTTTGGGTGTTCTTTATATTGTGGAGAATGGTGACAGTGTGAAATCCGTGGAGGATCTGAAGGGTAAAACCATTTATGCCAGCGGAAAGGGCGCGACTCCGGAGTATGCTCTGGATTCTGTTCTGGAAGCCAGCGGAATTGATCCGGAAAAAGATGTAACAATAGAATATAAATCAGAGCATGCAGAGGTTGTTTCAGCATTGGCTCAGGACCAGACAGCAGTAGGACTTCTGCCTCAGCCTTTTGTAACGACTGCTTTGATGAAAAATGACAAATTAAAGGTTGCCCTGGATCTGAACGAACTGTGGGAAGCTTCTATGAATGATGACAGCAGGCTGGTAACGGGTGTGGTGATCGCTAAGAATGAATTTATTAAGGATCATGCAGATCGGGTAGATGCTTTTATGGATGCCTATAAGGAATCCGTAGATTTTGTAAACAGTGACACAGAAGCTGCGGCACAGATTATCGGTGACCATGATATTATCCCAAAAGAGGTTGCACAGAAGGCAATTCCGGATTGCAGTATTGTATTCATCGAAGGGGATGATATGAAAACCATGCTTTCAGGATACCTGACAACTTTAAATGATCAGAATCCGCAGATTATTGGAGGACAGTTGCCGGACGATGGGTTCTATTACAAACGATAGAGACAGAACTGAAAACAAAAAATATATAGGGATTCGCATACTGGCAGTGCTTTTCTGGATTGCAGTCTGGCAGATTGCCAGTATGTGGCTTGGACAGGAGATCTTGCTTGCATCTCCTGTTTCTGTTATCCGGAGACTTTTTGAACTGATTTTCACAGGTGATTTCTGGCATTCGGCAGGATTCAGCTTCGGAAGGATCGTGCTGGGATTTTCCATGGCTTTGATACTGGGGATTCTTCTGGCAGTACTGGCATTTTTGTTCCGGACAGTGGAAATCCTGGTGAATCCGGTGCTTACGGCAGTGAAATCTACACCTGTGGCTTCTTTTATTATTCTCTGCCTGATCTGGATCCCTTCCAGGAATCTGTCAGTTTTTATTTCCTTTCTCATGGTGCTTCCTGTGATCTATACCAACATTCTGGAGGGAATCCGCCAGACAGACCGGCAGATCCTGGAGATGGCGAAGGTCTTTCAGGTGAGCATGGGAAGGCAGATCAGATATATTTATGTATCACAGATATTGCCCTATTTTGTTTCTGCCTGCAGGCTTTCCCTGGGTATGTGCTGGAAGGCCGGAGTGGCAGCAGAGGTGATCGGAGTACCCAAGGGTTCTATCGGAGAAAAGCTTTACAATGCCAAGATCTATCTGGAGACTCCGGATCTTTTTGCCTGGACAATAGTGATCATAGTGATCAGCTTTGTATTTGAGAAATGCTTTCTGTGGCTGGTGCGAAAAGGAGTGTATTGTGTGGAGCATAAATAGCTTCGACAGTGAAGAGATGTGCAGTTGTGATAACAGATTACAGCAGGAGGAAGAGGAATGGATATTAAGATAAAGCATCTTGGCAAGGCCTATGGAGAGCAGCAGATCCTTAAGGATTTTTCCTGTCTGTTTCCGGAAGGGAAAACTACCTGCATCAGAGGAAAATCCGGATGTGGAAAGACAACATTGCTTCGTCTGCTCCTGGGACTGGAAAGTCCAGATACCGGTGAGATAGAGGGGATGGAAGGGAAAAAGATTGCAGCGGTATTTCAGGAAGACCGTTTGTGCGAGAATTTAAGTGCAGCCTCCAATATACGAATGGTGTGTCGGGAACCGATTACAGACCAGCAGCTGGAGGAGGCCTATAAAGCCGTGGCACTCACTCATATCTGGCAGAAGCCTGTCCGCGAATTAAGCGGTGGAATGCGCAGGAGAGTCTCTGTCCTCCGAGCGCTGCTGGCAGAATCTGATTGTGTGGTCATGGATGAACCTTTGAAGGGGCTGGATGAAGACACAAAGGAAAGGACCATAAAATATATTCTGGAAAAAACTACTGGAAAAACCTTAATCTTTGTGACACATGAGGAAAAGGAGGAGAGGCTTCTGAAAGCGGATGGGATAATAGAAGTTCTCTGATTTATACCCCGTTCTTTTCGCAGATATCATTGAGACAGCATTTGTCACAGTAGGGAGCTGTACGGGCAGTACATACTTCCCGGCCGTGATTGACCAGCCGGTGGCAGAGATCATTGCCCTCTTCTGGAGGAATGATTTTCCACAACTCCATTTCCACTTTTTTAGGATCCTTCAGATCATGGACCAGCCCGATCCGATTGGACAGACGGATACAGTGAGTGTCGGTCACAATTGCCGGTTTGCCGAATACATCTCCCATGATCAGGTTGGCACTTTTTCTTCCTACCCCCGGAAGCTTCAGCAGGGCATTAAAATCTTCCGGTACTTTGTCATTGTATTGTTCATGGAGAATCTTCATACAGGCATTAATATCCCTGGCCTTGCTTTTTCCCAGACCGCAGGGGCGTACAATTTCTTCAATTTCCTCCGGGGTTGCCTCTGCCAGGGCTGCTACATCCGGATATCTGGCATACAGATCCTGTACCACTACATTTACCCGGGCATCTGTACACTGTGCAGCCAGCCGTACGCTTACCAGCAGTTTCCATGCATCATCATAATCCAGGGTGCAATCTGCATCCGGATATTCTTTTTTTAATCGTCTGATCACCTCAAGGGCTAAATCCTGCTTTGTCATATGTATGATCGCTCCATTTCTTATTTGTCCCAATGGACAGATTTTTATTTCTTCGGATACAACTTACTGATTGCTATTATAATAGTTAATTTCAGGCCAGACAATAGTTATTTGTGAGGTTGCATTTTCAAATTTCCTATATTACAATTACAATAGAATTAATTCAATACTTACAAAAGGAAAAGCAATGAAAATACGAATGTATAATGTAGGGTTCGGAGACTGTTATTGTCTCCGGGACAGAAAAAAGAGCCTGCTGGTGGATTTCGGAACGAATAACAGCAGGATAGAGGGACGGCCCAGACGTGAGATTTTTGATCTGATCATATCGGATTTATCTACCATAGAATGTAAAAATTTATTGTTGACCCATTTTCATATGGATCACCTGTCAGGGCTTCTCTATATGATGAAAAATAAGGACAGTTCCTTTGATTTTGGGAAAATTTATTTGCCGGATGTTTTTTCTGAGGAAAAAATGAGCAGGACACTGGTGTTGCTTTTGCTGGCAGATCTGGTTAAGGATTCCTGTCTTCCAAGCCGGCAGGTCAGCTTATTTGCCTTGATAGATGCTTTGCTTGAGAGACAGACTCAGACTGTGGAGCTTTTGAGCAGGGGAAAAATATTTGAGGAAAAATATCAGGCCTTATGGCCGGATACAGATGTGACACAGAGGGAAACGGATGAAGTTTATAATCTGCTGAGAGAAAAATTTCCGGAGATTATGGACGTATTGTTTGATTTTGCGGAAAAGCTGAGACAGATTATCTGGTCGATGACAGATGAGGGAAAAGTACTTTCAGAGAATAATCAGAAAAATATCAGGGCATATGTGTATGAGCATGAATTTCGCAGGATCAAAGCTCTTCCTGAATTTAAGGAGCTGCTTACCTGGCTAAACAGGAATCAGGTGAATCTGCGTCAGTTTAAGCATAAGATCAGCATTGTTTTTCAGAATGCAAGGGATGGAGAAGTGAATCTGTTGTTTACCGGTGATGTGCAGCCGGAGCATATGCAGATGATCGCAGATAATTATGACGGGAAGTGGCCGTTATATGAACATTACTGGTGTATCAAGGTCCCTCACCACGGAACCCAGGATCATTATTTTAATTTCTCCGGATATGAGCCTGAAAATATGATGATTTCCAATGGAATCCATTTTGCAAACAGCAAAACCCAGTCCAGAGAACTGAGGACTTCCCCTCTCTATGGTGGCCTTTTCTATATACCGGACACTCATATGTATTGTTCTAACTGTGATTGCTGCGACTGTTATGAAAACGGCTGTTCCTGTAAAGAGGCAGATGTGATCTCGCCATCCTATTATAAAGATATATAAAACAGCAGGCATCTGTATATTCCAGCGAATATACAATGCCTGCTGTTGAATTTTTTATGGATTCTTATACAATCACAAAATATATCGGATTATTTTGCCGGTGTCAGGTGCCA
>OMNT01000151.1_pt1 | contig 74250 bp, 76 predicted proteins | sample 1672551 | NCBI WGS metagenome assembly OMNT01 (sample SAMEA3136698, study PRJEB25190) | human gut metagenome | reverse complement strand
TCGGCTGAACACGCTGGCTACCATCCCTTGCCGCCGACGGACGGGATGCCTGCGGGCGGGATGCAGGCTGCCCGGCGCTGGCGCGTTGTTGCGACTTGCCAGCAGAAGCTTGCCGCTGATCGCTGCGCGCCGTGGTCCGCTGGCTGCGCTGGCCTGCGGCTGGAGCAGTCCGTTTATTTTTCTTTTTTCCAAACACCCGCGGCATCTCCTTTCGTATTCTATGCAACCGCCGCGCTTACATGCGGCGTTCTGCGATCTCTTCTTTCAGATTTGCGCGGAATTCAGCGAAATCCTTCACGCCTTCGTCGCCGTTCTTGTAGGAACGCAGGGAAACCGTGCCATTTTCCGCTTCCTTGCCGCCAACAACAAGCATGTATGGGATCTTCTGCACCGTGGCTTCGCGGATCTTGTAGCCCATTTTTTCGTTGCGGTGATCCACTTCCACACGCACGCCGTCAGCCTTGAGCGCTGCTGCGAGCTCGTCGGCATAAGCAGCATTGTCAGACGTGATCGGAATAATCATCGCCTGCACAGGCGCCATCCAGGTTGGGAACGCGCCGCCGAAATGCTCCGTAAGGATACCAATGAAACGCTCGATGCTGCCGAAGACCGTGCGATGGACCATAACCGGACGATGCTTTTCGCCGTCTTCACCGATGTAGCTCATGTCAAATTTCTCCGGCATCTGGAAATCGAGCTGGATCGTGCCGCACTGCCACGTGCGACCAAGGCAGTCCTTGAGATGGAAGTCGATCTTTGGTCCGTAGAACGCACCGTCGCCAGGGTTGACGATGTAATCCTTGCCAACCGTTTCCAGCGCCGTGCGCAGACCCTCCGTCGCTTTTTCCCAGAGCTCGTCAGAGCCCATGGAATCTTCCGGACGCGTCGACAGCTCGACGTGATATTCAAAGCCGAATTTGCTGTAGATGCGGTCCACAAGCTTCATAACGCCGATGACCTCGTCGATGATCTGGTCTTCGCGCATGTAGATGTGGGCATCGTCCTGCGTGAACGCGCGCACGCGCATCAGCCCGTGGAGCGCACCGGACAGCTCGTGACGGTGAACAAGCCCCAGCTCAGCCCAGCGCAGCGGCAATTCGCGATAGCTGTGCAGGCTTTCGTTGTAGAGCAGAATGCCGCCCGGGCAGTTCATTGGCTTGATGGCGTATGGCTGCTCGTCGATTTCCGTGAAGTACATGTTTTCCTGGTAATGATCCCAGTGGCCAGAGCGTTCCCACAGGGCGCGGTTCATGATCAGCGGCGTGCGGATCTCACTGTAGCCAGCCTTATCGTGCTCTTCGCGCCAGAATTTTTCCAGCTCGTTGCGCAGGATCATACCTTTTGGATGGAAGATCGGGAAGCCTGGCGCTTCTTCCACGAAGGAGAAGAGATCCAGCTCCTTGCCCAGCTTGCGATGGTCGCGGCGCTTCGCTTCTTCCAGCAGGTGCAGGTATTCATCCAGCGCTTCCTGCTTAGGGAAACTCGTGCCGTAGATGCGCTGCAGCATTTTGTTGTTTTCATCACCGCGCCAGTATGCACCGGCAATGCTCATGAGCTTGATCGCCTTGATCATGCTCGTTTTTGGCAGATGTGGGCCAGCGCAGAGATCCACATACTCGCCGTCCTGATAGAGGCTGATCGTTTCATCTTCCGGCAGATCTTCGATAAGCTCCACCTTGTAGGATTCGCCGCGGTCGGCAAAGAATTTGATCGCTTCTTCGCGAGGCAGCTCCTTGCGTTCAAACACAGCGCCAGCCTTGACGATCTTCTTCATTTCCTTTTCGATCTTGTCCAGATCTTCCGGCACAAACGTGTGCGCGCTGTCAAAGTCATAGTAAAAACCGTTTTCGATCGCTGGCCCAATGGCGATCTTCGTACCTGGCCAGAGACGCTGCACCGCTTCCGCCAGCACATGGCTGGAAGAATGACGGAAAACTTCCTTACCTTCTTCGTCGTCAAAGGTGAGGATCGCCACCTCAGCGTCCTGATCGAGCACCGTCGAAAGATCCTTCACTTCGCCGTCCACCTTTGCAGCGACGGCTTTCTTTGGCAGACTGTTCGACAGACTCTTGGCAATTTCCATTGGCGTGATCTGGCTGGCATCGTATTCGCGGACGCCGCCGTCTGGTAACGTGATCTTGATCATTTTCATTATCTCCTTTACAAAAAAACAAGGCGCTCTCATCCCAAAAGGGACGAGAGCGCCGAACATTCCCGTGGTTCCACCCAGATTGACTGGCAAAATCGCCAGCCCACTTTCGAGCGCATAACGCGCGCCACACGTCGCCAGTTTTCCTGGCGCTGCTCAGAGGTGGTAGACAGCCTGCAACTACTGAACGGCTCTCAGCCACGACCGTTCTCTCTGGAAAGCAGGGAACGCAAGCGTCCTCCTCGTCGATGCATTTTCTTATGATTACTCATTGTAGCGCGTGCGCGCACAGGCGTCAAGTATCCACCGCTATAAAATCCCGTTGTCAGCGGTATAAATTTCTCTAAGGGGACAACATACATCATTGCTTTCTCAGCTCACTACTTCCTTTATTCCGAAACATCTACACTTTGTAATCTTGCTCCAGATATATATTTTACTGCAGCAACAATTTGTAAAATAAATGGTATCAACGTTATATTCAAAAAGCCCGCTGTCTGGAAACATATTTCCATTGTAGCACGCATATACACTACCATTGATATAATAGTTATTCCTAAATAAATAAATGAAAGAAAAAAGCGAGCCCTGTTTTTGCTTTTCATTTTATATAAAACAAATCCTAAAAAACAGCTCAATACTATGCCACACATCGCACCATAAAAATTTGTTACAGGTGATGTAAGATGCCAGTCCTCATCATCACCCAAAATATAGCTTATTTTATATCCAGCACTTTTGAATTTATTCACTTGATCCATGTCAATAAATTTACTGTCCCTATCATACACCTGTCTACTTTCCCAAGTAAACGGGTTTACATGCGTCGTCTGATATGTATCCTTTGTTGCATAAACATGTATCCCCCCTAAAATCAGGAACATATAAGTGAAGAAAACTACCCAAGCTACTGCTGCTACGGAGTGCAAAATCAGCCCTGTTGATGTCTTATCTCGTCCACTAGTTACCTTTGATTTTTTTCTTTTTTTCTCTTCGAAACTGTATCCGCAATTCGGGCAGAAATCTGCCTGATCAGAGATTTCTTTTCCACATTCAGGACATTTAATTAACGCCATTACTATTCCCTCCCTTGTATTTCTTACGCGCTTTATTTTGACCAGTATCACGGTCAACTCTTAAATTAATTCTAGCATACCATAAAATCACTTGCAACCAATACTGGTCAAAAATGACGGGCGGAGTGATATTATGGAGGAGCAGAAAATACGGCGGGATCGTTATATGGGCATGAACTTGCTCAGGCTACGAATGAATGCGGGACTGTCGCAGGAAAAGCTGTGCGCAGAATTGCAGCTGCGCGGCTGCGACATTGGGCGCACGACGTACGCAAAATATGAATCCGGAGAATTAAACATTCGTGCCAGCGTGATTATCGAGCTGCGTAAATTCTATAATTGCAGCTATGATGAATTCTTTTCCGGCCTAGACGAATAACAAAAAACGGCAGCCTCTCTAATGAGAGACTACCGTTTTTTATTTTGCAAAAGTTTTCTTCATCACATCAGCTTAAGCTTCACGACTTCGCCAACGACTGAACCATTGCGAGACTTTGGCCGATACAAATGCTGCCACCGCAATCGGCAGAATGTACGTCACCGGAAAGCAGAGCAGCAGCACAGCAATGACCGTCACAGGTTTTTGCGAAAGAAAGCCGTACATGGCAGCGAGCACCAGCGCGACCGCAAAGCCGCCGTCCAGTGCGGCATCACCGCCGAGCAGGTTCACGGCCTGCGCGCAGGCATAGCCTGCCGCTGCGCCCATATAAATGATGGGAAAGATGTTCCCGCCGCGCCAGCCGAGATTGATGCAAAGGGCGGACAACAGCCCCTTGAGCACGGCGATCAGCAGCAGCGCTCCGGCTGTGTAGCTGCGCCAGTCGCCGAGCAGCGCGTGCAGTCCGGTTTCACCGGAAAACATCGTTTCCGGCACGAAGAAGCCCACCAGCCCCAGCAGCGCACCGGCGAGCACCGCCGCCAAAATGGCGCGTCCCTGCAGCTGCGCCGCCAGCTTTTCGCTGAAGCCATTGAACACGACATAGAGCACGGCCATCAGCATGCCGATCACAATCAGCGCCAGAGACCACTTCCACTGGCTCCAGCCAATGGCGTGATAGCGCGAGAAGCGCGGCAGCCCTTCGCTGGCGCTGCTCAGCGGCGAAAGGAGCTTCATGGCTGCAAAAATGCCGATGACCCCAAGGGCATAGAGGTAAATACGTGCTTTCTTAGAAAGCAGCTTGTCGCGATAATGCTCGCTGGCATCGTCCGGTTCCACCGCTTCTGCAATCCCAAAAAGCGGCGCTCCGAAAATGGCGCCTAAGGTTGCAACAATCCCCGTTTCTGCCATGGCCTCCAATTGCAGACCACGGATGTTAATATTGCGGCTGACAAAGGTCCACAGTGCTGCGATTACACCAGACAGACCGGCTTCCGGCCCGATAGCGCCACCAAAAATTATCGGCAGCAGCAGCGCCACAATCAACACCCAGACCCGTTTGCCTGCGTAGCCGCCTTCGGCTTTGACGGTCGCCATAACCTGATGCATGGTTTCCGGGATCGCTCCATAGCGCTTCTGAATAAAGCCAATCAGCACGCCGCCAACCATGCACACCAAGAGCGGATAAAAAATGCTGTCGCCCAAGTCCAGGTAGGACGGCACCACTTCCCAAAGCAGAGCAATGCCGCCATTCATCACCTGCAGTACCGCCCACAATACAACACCGGACAATGCGCCCAAAAGCAGTGAAAACAGTCCTAGCAGGAGAAAATTCGTTTTATTGTTCATGAATATGTCCTCCCTTTTACCTTCTTCATTCATTATAAAAACTTGCCTCTTTCGGCGCAATATGCAAAAAATACACAGACATAAAAAACTCGGCGCTCCAGCGATAAACGCAGAGCGCCGAGCATTGATGTTCAAAATATCTCAGCCAATTACTTCACAACTTCGTCATAGGCAGCTTTGAACTTCGCAGCCATGCCCACGATCTTGTCGTCGTCGATGGCGCAGATGGCGATGCGCAGACCGTTGCCGAGAGGAACGACGTAGATATTTTGAGCGGCGAGCTTGTCGAAAATTTCTACGGCCTGTTCGTGGGTTGGCGTTGGCACGTAGATGAAGAAGCCGCTCTTGTATGGGCAGGTTGGCAGTCCTGCTTCAGCTGCTTCGCCCATGAAGATATCGGCGCGGTGCTGCAGGCTGGCGGCGAATTCGTCCTGCTCTTTGCGGAAGGCTTCGCGACGCGCTGGGTCGGTGTTCAGCATGGTGACGGCTTCCATGGCTGGGCGGCTGCCGTTGGACCAGGTGGCGCGGGCAGATGCACCGTTGGCGCGTTCGAATTCGTCGCAGACTTCCTGGCTCTGGGCGATGCAGAACATCAGGCCCAGGCGATAACCGTAGAGGGTATAACCTTTGGAGGTGCTGGCGCAGACGATGACGAGGAAGTTTTCTGGCAGGCCGGTGAAAAATTCGAAGAAATCACGGCCGTGTTCGCCGGCATAATCGATATAGGCAGTGTCGATCATGAGGATGACGTTGTTGGTGCCGTTTTCTGCGATCTTTGCGAGGAAAGCGATGAGTTCTTTCCATTCCGCGTCGCTGACGGCGAGGCCGGTTGGGTTATGGGCTGGGGTGTTGAGGATGAGCATGACGTTGGTCTGGCTCTTCGCCACTTCCTGGCAGGCTGCTTCGCAGGCGGCGAGATCAAAATGACCGTCTGGGGTGAAGGTGTTGAAGGTTTTGATGTCGCGGCCAACTTCAGTGAGCATGCTGCGATAATTTCCCCAGTAATAGCTGGTGGTGATGGCGACTTCGCCTTCGTTGAGATAGTTGAAGAAGCCGTTGTGGAGCGCGCCGGTGCCGCCTGGGGTGGCAATGCCGGCGGTATAAGTATGCGCTGGCTGGTGGCCGCGCAGAACGCTTTCGGTCATGGCGTCGATATATTCAGGCAGGCCGTTGATCGGTGCATAGTTGGCGCCTTCGTCAAATGGCACTGCGGCGAGCGCATCCTGCACGGTCTGCATGGTTTTCAAGCTGCCGTCTGCATTTAAAAATGCGCCGACGGTGGCGTTGGTGATATTTTCCTTGCCCACTTCCTTGGCACGAGCGGTTGCCTGTGCAGAATAAGCGAAGATGGTATCTGGACCGCCCTTACCCTGGGCGTGCTTGGCTAATAATGTGGTCATTTTCCGTTCCTCCTGTATTTTTATTCTGGAAAATAGTATAAATTATCTCTGAGTCTAAATCAAGAGCGCATCCCTATGATTTGGTGCGCGCATCCATCGTGATTTTTAATAGATTTCGCGTTTCGCGCTTGTCGCAGCGGCGCGAGAATGGTATACTGTAAATAGAAATAGGTGCCACCGATAGACGGTTCCTAGCTTAAGCAAAATAGCCGCAGCATCTGGACAATGGGCGGCTATTTTTTACGTTCTATATAAATACCCAAGCCAATGGCTGAAATCACCAGAACAAAGAGCTCAATTGTGATTTGAATATCCATAAGCACCACCTCGCTTTCGAGAAAATCGAAAAACGAGGAACCGCTTCTCGGCTGCCGCCTCGGTCGGTTCGCAACCGTGAGCGCCACCGGCGTTCGCTCACCCATCATGGTAGCACCTTCTATCATTATATCAGACGCCGCACCGGGCGTCTATTTTTTGTGCAGGACGCCGCTGGAATTGACAACGGCGGCGATAAATTTTATACTTTATATATTGTGAACCGACAAAATATGGCGCGCTCCCAGCGCTTTTGAAAAAGGAGTAGACTTATGACTATGAAACGCATCCTCACTGGCGACCGTCCAACTGGTCGTCTCCACATTGGTCACTATGTGGGCAGTTTGTCCAACCGTGTGAAACTGCAGCACGACTACGACACCTTCATCGAGATCGCCGACATCCAGGCGCTGACGACCCACTTTGAGCGTCCAGAGCTGATCAGCGACAGCATCATGCAGGTCGCCATCGACAACCTCTCTGTTGGTCTCGATCCTGAAAAGGTGACGCTCTTCCTGCAGAGCCAGATCCCATCCATCGCCGAGCTGACGATCTTCTATTCAATGTTCGTCACGATGAACACCCTGCGCCACAACCCAACGGTCAAGACCGAAGCTGCGCAGTACGGCTACGACGACATGACCTACGGCTTCATCGGCTATCCTGTCAGCCAGGCGGCAGACATCACTTTCTGCAACGCAGATCTTGTGCCAGTCGGCGAAGACCAGAAGCCACACATCGAACTCGCGCGCAAGCTGGTGCGCCGCTTCAACGATCTCTATTGCGGCGATACCCCGCTGATCAAGGAGCCAGAGATCAAGCTCAGCGAATTCCCACGTTTGGCCGGGCTCGACGGCAACGCCAAAATGGGCAAGAGCCTGGGCAACGCCATCTATCTTTCCGACACGCCGGAAACCGTTAAGGAAAAAGTCAGCAAGGCTGTCACCGATCCTAGCCGCATCCGTGCCACCGATCCTGGTCATCCGGACATCTGCGTCGTCAACAAATACCACGCTGTCTTCACACCGGAAGAACACGAGGACATCTGCGAACGCTGCAAAGCCGGCACCATCGGCTGCGTTGCCTGCAAAAAGCGCCTGACCCAGAGTCTCAACGATCTCCTCGATCCATTCCGCGAACGCCGCGCGTATTACGAAGCCCATCTCGACGACGTGCGCGACATCATCCGCCAGGGCAACGCCCACGCCAACGAGATCGGCAACGAGAACATCGCGAAGATCAAGGAAGCCATGCATCTCAACCTCGGCGGAGTGCAGGCATGAGCGGACGCTTCATCGTCCTCGAAGGCATCGACGGCAGCGGCAAGGGCACGCAGCTCGCGCTCCTCGCTGAGCGATTGACGAACGCCGGCCATTCTGTCTGGCTCACACGCGAGCCAACCGACGGCGCCATCGGCCGTCTCATCCGCGAAGGGTTGGGCGATGCCGCGCGTTTTGACGAAGCGACGATCGCGCTGCTTTTTGCTGCCGACCGGCTCGCACACATCGCGGAGATCCGTCAGCATCTCGCCGCTGGCGAGATCGTGCTCTGTGACCGTTATGTGCTCTCGTCGCTGGCTTACAACAGCCAGACGCTGACGCTGGAGTGGATCCTCGCCCTCAACGAGCAGGCCGACGCGCGGCTGCATCCGGATCTGACGCTCTATTTCGACCTCAGCGAGCAGCTCGCCATGAGCCGCATCGACGCCCGCGGCGACGTTCACGAACGCTACGAGACACAGCGCCAGCTCTATCAGGTGCGCGAAATGTATCGCATGCTCGCCGATGTGCGCATCGCCGACAACGTCCATACCATCGACGCCATGGAAACGCCGGAAATCATTGCCGAAAATGCCTGGCAGGCGGTGCAGAACATCCTATAAAAAATGAAAAGCGGAAGCTTTGCAGAAAAATTGCAAGGCTTCCGCTTTTTTGTGCAAAATTATTCAGCGATGACCTGGACCTTGACGGCGATCTTTACTTCTGGATGAAGCTTGATGGTCGCGTTATAGGTGCCGAGCTCTTTGATCTTGTCGTCTAGGGTGATCTTGCGCTTGTCGAGATCGACGTTGTACTGCGCTTTGATCTCTTCGGCCACTTCCTTGTTGCTGATGGTGCCGAAAAGCTTGCCGTTCGCGCCTTCCTTGGCTTTGATCACGACCTTCTGATCGTTCAGCTTGGAAGCGATGCCTTCAGCCTGCGCTTTTTCGTAGGCGCGTTCTTCAGCTTCCTGAGCCTGCTGCTCAGCGAGCTTTTTCAGATTGCCTTTCGTCGCTTCGACGGCAACATTGTTCTTAAAGAGGAAGTTGTGAGCGTAGCCGCTCTTGACGTCGACGACTTCGCCGCGCTTTCCGACCTTTGGCACATCTTCCGTTAAAATCACTTTCATTGTGTGTTGTCTCCTTTCTGTGATCGCAGCTGGCGATAGTCGGCGATGCTGTCAAACACGCCGATCACCACAAACACCACGATCAAATACCACCCCATGAGAAATGCCAGCATAAGATAGATCAGCTGGATCATGAAGGGCTTCTCTGTAAATTTCAGCTTGGCTAGGCAGTAGGAAAATCCATCCATCGCCATGCAGGCTGCTCCTATTACCATAACATTTGCGCAGACAATCCACAAGACCTGATTGTCCAAATGCCGCTCCACAAGCAGCAAAATCCACGTCACAAGAAATGGCACGAGCACCGCTGGCGGCATGAGGATCTCCTGCCATCTTGGCGGATTCACCTGGACTTCTGTGCGCAGCCGCAGACAGAGCGCGTGCAGGAGCAGCAGCACGACAGCGCTGAGAGCAGCATACATGAGCACATAGATCGCCGGCGTGAGCTGCACCGTGAGATGCACGACGCGGGCAAATGTCTGCTCCGCTTCAGCGGCGCTCAGGCCGCTCGTCGCCATGGTGTTGAAGAGATCCATTTCGTCGGCAGCGCTGAGCATTTCCTCATCGAGGCCACCGGAGAACTGCTGGAAAAATGTTGCGCCGGTGCCGGAAATGAGCATCGTCAGCGCAAGATAGAGCACTATGCCGAGCGCTTGCGCCAGCGTCGCTGCAGCGAAGAGCACGCCGTAACGGCGTTTATCCTTCACGAGAAATCCGATGACCAGCCCCAGAAACACCGAGCGCAGAAAAAAGCTCACGCCGGCGAGCGGTCCCATGAATATCCCCACAAGCAGCGCCGAACAGACGCCACAGGCCAGCGCCATCGGCCGGGACAGCCAGATCGCTGCCAAGGCCAGCGGCAGCGGCGCCAGAAAGCCAAAGAAAAACGGCAGCAGCTGGCTCATAAAGCCGCACACCGCTGCCAACGCCGCCATCAGCCCGCCGATCGCGACCGGCGAGCGCTGCGGTTGATGCTGACTCATGACTGTCCTCCTCAGCTGTCGTGGTCGACCTGGTGGAAGGTTTTGAGATTGCCGATCTTGCCGGCGCGCTCTGTCAGCAGATCGTCAACGGCAGAGAGCAGAATCCCCTGATCGACCAGCATCACAGTGAGATGATAGAGCAGGTCGGCCACTTCGCCAACGGTCTCATCCTGCACGCCGTTCTTGGCAGCGATGATGACTTCAGCAGATTCTTCGCCAATTTTTTTGCAGATCTTGTCCAGCCCCTGCTCAAAAAGATAGCAAGTGTAGGATTTTTCCTGCGGATGTTCACGGCGGTCGCTGACCACCTGATAGAGATGTTCCATACTTTGCATTGTCAGTTGTCCTCCCCGGAAATGATCGGTTTGAAAAAGCAGCTGTGACTGCCGGTGTGACAGGCTGGACCTGTCTGCTCGACGGTGATGAGCAGCGTGTCGTCGTCACAGTCGCCCATCATTTTCACCACGCGCTGCACGTGTCCAGACGTTGCGCCCTTGTTCCAGAGCTCCTGTCGGGAGCGGCTCCAGAACCAGGTGTAGCCGGTTTCGATGGTTTTCTGCAGGCTTTCGCGGTTCATATACGCGAGCATCAGCACCTCGCCAGTGCCGACTTCCTGGATGATGGCGGGAATGAGTTCGCCTTTCTGAAAATATTTATCTAAATCCATGATTGTCTCCTTATCGTGCCGGAATGCCACGGCTGCGCATGGCGTCCTTGACTTCGTCGATCGTAAGCTCGCCGTAGTGGAAAAGAGACGCTGCCAGCGCTGCGTCACAGCCAGTGGCTGCAAACACATCGGCAAAATCGTCGACCGAGCCAGCGCCGCCGGAAGCGATGACCGGAATGTTCACGAGATCGCAGACGGCTTTCGTCATCTCCAGATCGTAGCCGGCTTTGGTGCCGTCGGCGTCCATCGAGGTCAGGAGGATCTCGCCGGCACCGCGCTCTTCCAGCTCCTGTACCCATTCGAGCAGATCTTTTCCCGTGTCGATGCGGCCGCCGTTGATCACAACGTGCCAACTGCCGTCGTCTACGCGCTTGGCGTCAACCGCTGCAACGATACACTGACGGCCGAAAAGCTTCGCAGCTTCGTTGATGAGCTCAGGATTGCGCACAGCTGCAGAATTGATGCCAACTTTATCGCTGCCGGCGCGCAGCGTGTCGCGCACGTCGTCGATGGTGCGGATGCCGCCGCCAACGGTCAGCGGCACGAACACCACTTCGGCGGTGCGACGCACAACGTCGAGCATGGTGGCGCGGCCTTCATGGCTGGCGGTGATGTCGAGAAAAACGATCTCATCAGCGCCACTGTCGCTGTATTGCTTCGCCAGCTCCACAGGATCGCCGACTTCCTTGATGCCGACGAAATTAATCCCCTTGACGACTTTGCCGTCGCGCACATCCAGACATGGAATGATTCGTTTTGCGAGCATCGTCACGCCTCCTTTGCCAGAGCCAGCGCTTCTTCGAGGGAGAGCGTGCCTTCGTAGAGGGATTTGCCGCAGATCGCGCCGTAGCAGCCGCAGGCTTTCAGCGCAGCGATGTTGGAAATGTCGCGGATGCCGCCACTGGCGATGATGCGCACGCTTGGGCAGGCGGCGATGAGCGCTTCATAATCGGCGAGGGTCGGTCCGGTGAGGGTGCCGTCCTTGGCGATGTCGGTGTAGATGATGGTCTGCACGCCGGCTTCTGCCATGGCTTTCGCGAGATCGACGAAATGCACGTCGGAATCCTCCAGCCAGCCGCCGCCGCGCACACGTCCGTCTTTGGCGTCGATGCCAACAGCGATCTTGTCGCCGTATTTTTTCACGGCTTCGCGCACAAGCGCCGGATCGTGCAACGCCACAGAGCCGAGGATGACGCGGCTGATCCCGGCAGAAAGATAGCCGTCGATGTCGGCCATCGTGCGAATGCCGCCGCCGAGCTCAACCTTCAGCGTCGTTTCCCGCGCGACGGAAAGGAAAATATCTGCGTTCACCGGATGGCCCTCGCAGGCGCCGTCGAGATCCACCATGTGGATCCACTCAGCACCGGCGGCCTCAAACTGGCGCGCTGTTTCGAGCGCATCCTGCGCCACCTGATGCACGGTGTCGAAGCTGCCCTGATACAGGCGCACCGGCGTGCGGTCCTTGATGTCAATCGCTGGTAATAAGATCATCCGACCAACCTCCCAAAATTTTTCAAAATGCGCAGACCCACGTCGCCGCTTTTTTCCGGATGGAACTGGCAGCCAAAGATCTGATCCCGCCAGACCATGCCCGGAAATGTCTCGCCGTAGGTTGTAGCGAGGGCGACGTAACAGTCGTCGGTGTCGGCGCAGAACGAGTGAACATAGTAAAAATAGCTGTCGTCAGAAATGCCTTCTGTGAGCGGGCAATCGTGCAGAAGATGAGCGGTGTTCCAGCCGATGTGTGGCAGCTTCTGTCCGCCGGCGTCGAGCTCGCGCACGATGCCGGGCAAGAGACCGAGGCCTTTCGTGATGCCGAACTCGCGCCCTTCTTCAAAGAGCAGCTGGTGGCCCAGACAGATACCGAGGAACGGTTTTTTCTCCGCTTCTTCCTGCAACAGCGCCACAAGTCCTGTGGCGGTGAGCTTTTCCATGGCGTCTGCAAAAGCGCCGACACCTGGCAGAATGATGCCATCGGCGGCAGCGATCTCCCCGGCGTCGCGGCTCACGACGTGGTCGAGATCCAGATAACGCAGCGCGTTGCACACGCTGAAGAGATTTCCGGCGCCGTAATCAATGACTGCGATCATGCCAACACCCCTTTTGTCGAAAGTACACCGCCGTCGCGTGGTTCCAGCGCTGCGGCGAGCGCGTGCGCGACGGCTTTGAAGATGCCCTCCACGATGTGGTGGGCATTTTTGCCATAGAGCGCTTCGATGTGCAGCGTGATACCGGCGTTCATCGCAAAGGCGCGGAAAAATTCTTCGGTGAGCTCAGTGTCGTATTCGCCGATCATTGGCGCGCTCACCTCGGCGTGGTAAACGAGGAACGGACGACCGCTGACGTCAACCACGGCACGGCAGAGCGCTTCGTCCATCGGGATATACGCCGAGCCGTAGCGCTGGATGCCCGTTTTATCGACGAGATCCGCCAGCGCCTGACCGAGCACAATGCCGATGTCCTCGACGCTGTGGTGCCCATCTACCCAGGTGTCACCCTCGCAGTTCAGCACCAGGCCCCAGCCTGCGTGCACAGCCAGCGCTGTGAGCATGTGGTCAAAAAATCCGATGCCACTGGCAATGCGCACCTCGCCGCCGTCCAGATTGAGGAAAAGCTGGATGGTGGTTTCCTTCGTTTCTCTTTCTTTGGCGATGCTTCTCATGCTTCCAGCTCCTTCAGCACAGCCGTGAACGCGTTCACGCAGGCTGCATTTTCTTCAGGCGTGCCGCTGTTGATGCGCAGGCCGTTTGCCTGTGGCTGGCGGATGAGCACGCCGTGCTCCTGCATCTTGACAAAAATCTCCGACGCTTTGTCGGTGACGATGTAGACAAAGTTTGTCGACGTTGGCAGCATTTTTTCAAGCACGCTGGAATTTTCTACGATCGGCTCCAGCGCAGCCACGAGTTCGCGGGTGCTGGCTTTGATCGTGTCGATCGCTGCGCGCAGCTCGTCGCCATGCTGCAGCACACAGGTCGCCAGCGCCTGCGTGAGACGCCCGACGTTGTAATACGCCTTGGCGTTCTGCAAAAGTGTCGTCAGCTCCGGCGTGGTGATCGTGAAGCCGACACGCAGCCCAGCGAGGCCGATGGCTTTCGAGCAGGTTTTGAGCACAATGAGATTTTCGCGCTTGCCAGCGAGATCGAGCACGCTCTCGTCGGCGAAATCCATGTACGCTTCGTCGACAACGACGAGCCCGTCGAAGCCGTCAATAAGCCGCAGCACATCTGCGCGCGGCACGACGACGCCAGTCGGGTTGCAGGGATTGGAGAAGATGATCATGGCAGCGTCCTTCTCCTGCGCAAAGGCGAGCAGGTGGTCGACGTTCGTGTGATAATTCTCCTGTTCGTAGACGAACTGTTCAACGTCGTTGAGATACGCGCCAGCGCCGTACATCGAAAAATCCGGCGATACGGTGACAACACGGTCGCCTGGCGCAACGAGCGCAGCATAGAGCAGCTCGATGTGCTCGTCGGAGCCATTGCCGGCGGTGACGTTCTGCCAGTCGAGTCCGTAGAGATCGGCGTAGGTGCGGCAGAGTTCTTCAGCGCGAGGATCTGGATAGCGGTTGAAATCACAGCTGTCGAGGATCGCGTGGAACTCGGCCATCATCTCTGCGGATGGACGAACAAAGCTCTCGTTGGCGTTCAATATCACCGGACAAGGCTGGCCGCCGGGGCTGTATGGGGGTCTTCCCTGAAATCGTTTGCTGATTCTCATTGTTCCTTCCTCACTTTCACTGCATTGGCGTGCGCCGTTAACCCTTCGGCTTCGGCGAAACGGATGATGTCATCGGCGCCATTCAAGAGCGCCTGTTTGCTGTAGGCGGTGAAGCCCATGCGCTTGTAGAAGCTGTCGACGCCGAGCGGCGAAAAGAAACGGGCGGTGCCGCTGGTTGGGAGCACATGGTTGGCGCCAGCGTAATAATCGCCGACAGGCTCCGGTGTCCAGTCGCCGAGAAAGACAGAGCCGGCGTTTTCGACACGGCCGAGGTATTGCTCCGGCTGTGCGACGGCGAGCTCGAGATGCTCCGGCGCGACGGCGTTGGCGTAATCGATGCAGGCGTCGATGTCAGGAAAAACGACAATGACGCCGTAATCTGCCATGGACTGGCGGATGATCTCAGCACGGGACAGCGTTTCAAGCTGACGCGCAATCTCGCCCTTCACAGCCTCCGCCAGCGCTGCCGAATCCGTCAGGAGCACACCACCGGCGAGCACATCGTGCTCACACTGGCTCATGAGATCGGCGGCGACAAAGCGCGGATCGGCATTTTCATCGGCGACGATGAGGATCTCGCTCGGACCGGCGATCATATCGATATCAACGACGCCGTAGAGCAGGCGTTTGGCGGTTGCCACGAAAATATTTCCCGGGCCGACGATCTTGTCCACCTGCGGGATCGTTTCCGTGCCGTAAGCGAGCGCCGCCACAGCCTGCGCACCACCAACCATGTAGATGCGGTCAACGCCGGCAACCGCCGCTGCCGCGAGGATGACATCGCGCGGTTTGCCCTCGGCGTTTGGCGGCGTCACCATGACGAGTTCCGGAACGCCAGCGATCTTCGCCGGGATCGCATTCATCAGAACAGACGACGGATAGGCCGCCGTGCCGCCTGGCACATAGAGGCCGACGCGTTTCAGCGGACGCACGCGCTGGCCCATCATCGAGCCGTCCTCGCGGAAATCCACGTAGCTTTCCTGCACCTGCTGTTGGTGGAAGCGGCGGATGTTCGCCGCCGCGCGCTCCATCGCGCCAAGCAGCTCGGCATCGATGCGCGATTTTGCGTCGGCGATCTCTGCCGCTTCGATCACGCGGATCGGCCCCGCGGCGTGGTCAAACTTCGCGCTGTAGCGCGTCACGGCGGCGTCGCCTTCGCGGCGCACGTCGTCCAAAATATCCTGCACGGCGCGGGTCACGTCGACGTTTGTTTCCTGCTGACGCGCCTTCAGCGCCTGTAAATAATCAAATTCCGCTTTTCCATCGCTGATGATCGTCTGGATCATGCCTCTTCCTCCTTCAGTCGTTCGATCTTGTCGATGAGCGTGTTGATCTCATCCTTCTTCAGCTTCATGCTGACGACGTTCACGATCAGCCGCGCGCTCACCTGCATCACGTCTTCGATGGCGACGAGGCCGTTTTCGCGCAGCGTGTTTCCTGTTTCAACGAGATCAACGATGCCGTCGACGAGCCCCAACAGTGGCGCCAGCTCGACAGAGCCTTCGATCTTGATGATATCAACATCCATGCCCTTGCGCGCAAAATAATCGCGGGTCACATGCGGATACTTGCTGGCCAGACGCTTCACATCGTAGCCGTCGTAGAAATCGGCGCCCTCCGGCACAGCCAGCGCGAAGCGGCATTTGCCAAAGCCGAGATCGAGCACCTCGTAGAATGCGCCGCCGCGCTCAAAGATCGTGTCCTTGCCGACGACGCCAATGTCGCAGACACCGTGCTCCACATAGGTGATGACATCCGGCGCCTTGGCGAGCACGACAGTGATGTCGTCGCCCACCGGCAGGATCAGCTTGCGGCCTTTATTTTCAAACGCGCTCACATCGAGCCCCATTTTTTCAAAAAGAGCGACGGTGGATTTTTCCAACCGGCCCTTTGTTAATGCGATCTTAAGCATTGTCCACCTCCAGCCATTCTGCGTGGTCATTGTGATAATGGATCACCGTCGGAATGCCGCGCTCCTTCGCTTCGGCGATGGCGCCTTCCAGAGAATCGGCCAGCGACCATTCGGCGCACATCTTGCGCGCGCTCATCCACTGAAACGCCGCCGGCATTTCGGCGAGATCGGCGTAAACGAGATCGAGCGTCGAGTAAAACAGCGGATTCTGCTTGAGCATGACCTCCGCCAGCTGATCCACGCTGACCCCAAAACCGATCGCCGCTGCGTCCATGCCAAAATCCGCGAGCAGATGGTCGTAGCGACCGCCACTGAGCACCGCCTGTCCAGCGCCGCCGATGTAGCCGCGGAAGATCAGGCTGGAATAATAATCCGCCTGGTTGATCAGCCCGAGATCGATGATGATCTTGTCGGCCAGATCCATCGCTTCAAACTGGGCGTAGATCCAGGCCAGCTTGTCGATGGCGTCGGTGATCGCCGGATCCAGCCCGTCTGTCAGTCGGCGTGCTTCGATGAGCGTTTCGCGCCCGCCGAAGAGACGCGGCAGCTTGCGCAGCACCTGCGCCGCTGGCTTTTCACTGTGGCGCTCGAGGATATCGTTCAGCGCCGAGTAGTTTTTTTCCTCCACGGCGGTGAAGAGGGCGTCGCGCTCCAGCTCGTCAATATCCAGCATCGCCACGAGGGATTTGAAAATGCCAACGTGGCCGATCTCCAGACGATAATCCTCGCCCATGTCGATCGTCACAAACACATCACAGGCCATTTTGAGGATGTCCATGTCCGCCTTCGCGCCCTGCGCGCCGATCACCTCGACGCCCATCTGCCGCATTTCGTGGCTGATGCCGTCAAGCGTACGGCTCGTGCGGTAAACCGTCTGGTCGTAGCAGAGACGCAGCGGCATGATTCTGTTCTTATATTTTGTCGCCACCAGCCGCGCCATCGGGATCGTCGAATCCGGACGCATGACGATGAGCCGTCCGTTGCGGTCGCTCAGCTTATACATACTCTCTGCTGGAAAATATTTTCCGGCAGAGCCAAAAACATCAAAATATTCGATCCCCGGCGTGCGCACCTCACGAAAACCGCGGCAGTAGAAAAATGTGCGCAGGCTGCGTTCGATATGGCTCTGCGCTTCGCTCGCTTCGAAAAGAACGTCGCGGGTGCCTTCTGGGGTGAGTTTGGAATAGTTCTTCATTGATCGTGCTCCTTTCGCTTTATTAATTTAACACGTTAAAGCAATGATGTCAACCATTGTCGCGCGTTTCCTGCGATCATTTTTTCGCGAACGCATGCAGCGCCTCGTTGACCTCGTCCTTGTCATAGAATTTGTAGCCCATCTCGTCCACCCAGGCGTGGATGGCGGCGTTGTCGGGATGGTCTGGCGTCGTAAGCACGTCCATCAGCTCGTAGTAGCCAGCGAAACCGCCGCAGGCTTCAAACGGCGCGTTGCCCATCCCTTCGCGCAGCGCCGGCACCGGCGGCACGTCGTCGAGAACATCGATGAGCTCGAGATCGTACGTCCAGTCGTCGCTGAAATCGTAGATGTAACGGAACTGACGATGCTTCAACGCCAGCGGATCGAGAGGAAGATCCTCCGCCCACGCCACCTCCACAGACATATCGACGCTGTAGCCTTCCTTCTCCTTGTCGGCGAGATAATGCTTGCCTTCGTCGCTTTTCAGAAAACGGTAGCGCTCGTAGAGATCCACGTCTGCGGTGATGCGCAGCTTGAGATCGTTCGCGCCCTCCTTGGTATCGAAAACAAATTCGTAGCCTTCGCGGCCGCTGTAGCCGAAAAGGATCTGCAGCACCTCGTGGAGCTTGGCAAAATCATAGTCCATCGGCACACAAAAACGCCGCCACACCGGCGCTTCGGCGCCGCGCAGCGTAGCAGAAAAAAACAAAGCTTTCATTATATAATGGCTCCTTCGTGATTGATCATTCTCGTGCATTCAGTATAGCATATCTGCCACGCAGCATAAAGAAAAAGCGCCCATCGGACGCTTCTCGTTGTTATTTCATCAGCATTTTCACAAAGCTGCGGCACTGCGCCAGATTCATGATGCGCGGCACTGGGTAGAGGGGATTGGCTTCGCGTAAAGCGCGTCGGCAGACGGTCTCGATCTGGGCAGCATCGAGCGTTGGCAGCGATTCTGCGAGGCCGAGACTGCGGCGCAGCGCGTACACTTCCTTGATAAAAGCGCGGGCCTTGGCTGTGTCGTTCATTTCCGGCGTTGTGCAGCCGATGGTATACGCCAGCTCTGCCAGACGTGGCACAGCCGCTGCGCCGTACCATTCCAGAAGCGGCGGCAGGCAGATGCCGGTGAGCTCACCGTGGGCCATGCCTGTCAGACCACCGACGGCGTGCGCGATGGAATGGGCGTAGCCCACTGTTGCACGCCCAAACGCCTGACCGGCGAGAAATGCCGCCGTGAGCATTTTGTCACGCGCTTCCAGATCTCCGCCATCGGCATAGGCCCGCGGCAGATAGCGAAAGATCATCTCCGTCGCCTGCCGCGCCTGGTGGCGCGTTTCTGCTGTCGCCATGTAGCCATTCACGTAGGCTTCGACAGCGTGCACCAGCGCATCCATGCCAGACTGCGCAGTCACCCGCGCCGGCAGGGTGCGCGTCAGGTCTGCGTCGAGAAACACGCGCTTCGGCAGGAGCGGGAAATCCATCACGGTGTATTTCGCGTGGGTTTTCCGATCGCTGACCACCGCCACGATCGTCGTCTCTGAGCCGGTGCCGGCTGTCGTCGGGATCGCGTAAAGCGGCGGCAGCTTGCGCAGGCCCTTGCGCAGCGTCACCTGAAAAAGTCCGCCCAGCTTGCGCTCCGATCCTTCCGGCAGCGCCACCAGCGCTGCGATCATCTTACTGGCGTCCATCGCCGAACCGCCGCCGAGAGCGATCACGCCCTCGCAGTCAAAAGCGCGATAGCGGCGCAGACCACCGAGGATATCCGGGATCGTCGGATTTGCGTGCACATCGCTGAACACCTCGACGGCCACGCCGGCGCGCTCCAATTCTTTGTAGATCCGATTCACCAATCCAGCGCGCAGCACACCGCGGTCTGTCACAACCAGCACCTTGTGCAGCCCGTCCTCTGCCAGCGCTGCTGGCAAGGCGCCGATCGCCCCCGGATGCTCCACCAGCACAGGCTTCTGCCAGGGGATCACGCGCATGGCAAGGCCGAGCCCGACCTGCACTGCGCGATATCCCGCCTTCTTCATCGTCCAAAACATCAATGTTCTCCTCTCAGTTTCTGCTTATGATTTAATCTCCCTGTTCAAATGTCATCGTCACGCCCTCGAGCGGCCCCTTCAGCGCGCCGTCACGGATTTTCGCCAGCTCGATCGTTTCGTCGTCCACCACAAGCAGGATGCCCTTGTCATCCTCCTGCGGCGACCATTTTCCTTCGTGCTCAGTGTCTCCGAGCGTCAGCACTGCTTTGCCGCTGTCCTCGAGCGTCAGTACGACATCTGCGCGAATGTCTGGCATATTGACATTCACGCCGCCCATTTCTCCGCGCTGCGCCTGCCAGCTGCCGAGAAATTCGCTGTCCGGATATTGCGCTGCGCTGCAGCCTGTCAGCAAAAGCAGCAGAAAAAGCGCGGCAACTATTTTTCGCATCGGTAGGACCTCCGTTTCAAAGCGTTGTAATCTTCTAGAGTATACACCATTTGCGGCCGCTCTGCCATCTTTCCTTCCTATCTTATTGATAAAACAACAAAAAATCCGCGAAAGCTACGCGCTCCCGCGGATCATATCATTTTTGATCAAAGGATCTCCGTCCAAACTTCCACGATCTCGCCGTCTACGATCGTCCAATCGTAGGCGTGATCGTTCGTCGCTTCCTGGATGTCGTTGTAATACCAGGCGTCTGGCTGATTATCTGTCCAGGTGATCATCTCACCTACGACGAGACAGCCGTCAACGTCAAAGCTGCGATCCAGCATGCGGTTGATAACCGCGCAGACTTCTGCCCGCGTGATCGCCTTTTCCGGACGGAAGCTGCCATCTGGATAACCGCTGACGATGGCGTGGATCTCTACCGTTTCGACGGCTTCCGTGTACCAGGCGTCGCCCACATCGGTGAAACTGCCGCGCCATTCGTCGGTGACGAGCCCGTCCTCTTCAAGAAAGCGCAGCGCCATCGCTGCAAATTCTGCGCGGGTGATCGCCGCATCCGGACGGAAGGAACCATCCTCGTAGCCAGAAAGCATGCCTGCGCCTGCCAGCGTCGACACTGGCGTATTATACCAGGCGTCGGCAGCCACGTCGCTGAAATCATTCTCCGTCGTCAGATAGCGATCGCGGCCATCCTCCGTCAGAAGCCGGAAAAAGATCGTCGCCACTTCTGCACGGGTGATCGCCTTCTGCGGGCGCACTGTGCCATCCTCGTAACCAACGAGGTAGGCGTTGTGGTTTTCGCTGTCGAAGCTCGGGCGATCGGTGACACTTTCGCTCGCCAGCGATTGTGCAGGAAAAATGGCGAACAGCCCGATGAACAGCGCAGCGGCCAACAGGATCGCCGTTTTGCCTTGCCGGATTATTTTCATTTTCCTCACACCTTTCTTTCCAGGATCCGTCCAGCGCGCGCAAAAAATCGTCGCGCCGGTTGTTGCAGCCACGATGAGAAATCATCCTCTATCATGAGCTTTACAAAATACTTGATCTCGTTTTTATTATAATCAGCCGCTGGCGCAGCGCGCATTTTATTTTCCCACAAATACAGCGCGCCATTTTTGTCGCACCAAACAAAACATCTCTCTCCTGTTCACAACGATCAGGAGAGAGATGTTTGTCAATCGGTCAGCGCCAGACGCACACAGCGGCCGTCGGCAGAATCGTAGTCAAACGCTGCCGTCGCATCGCGCGCAGCATCTGCAAGAGCGTCGCTGGCGCGGAGCAGGAGCGCATCACCGCAAAGCTGCACAGCGCTGAAGCAGGGCGCGCCGTCGATCTGCAGCGCAGCGAGCTGTCGACAGAGAATGGTATGCAGCGCCGAGAGATCGAGGGGATCCGCAGTGAGCCAGGAAAAACGAAAGCAAGGGCAGGTCTGACGATTGCTGTTGATCACGCGCAGCAGATATCCGGCGAAAGCCGACGGCAGGAGCGTCTCGACAGACAGCAGCATGTCGCGGCGCTGCCTGCGCAGTTCGCGCAAAAGCAGCGCGAGGCTGCGCGGCAGCAGAACGACAAGATCGCCGCCGCTGGTGATGCACAGATGATAAACGCTCATGGCGACGCCTCCCTTCCCACGACACCGTTTCAATCAACGGCGCGCAGCCGCTCGACGATGCTCTGTTTCTCAATATTTTTGAAGCAACACACCGGGATCAGCACAGCGAAAGCGAGCAGGATCGGCGTGCAGATGACAAGCGGCAGCAGCGTGAAATGAAAGCTCGCTGTCCAGTCGCCAGCGACGAGCAGTCGCACGCCGACACCAACGACGAGCGCGCTCAGAACATACGACAGCGCAAGCGTGATGCCAGCGTAATAGAGCCCTTCGCCGATGAGCATATTGCGCAGCTGGCGACGCGTCATGCCGATAGACTGGAGCATGGCGAATTCCTTCTGGCGGCTGAAGATCGCTGTGAGCATGGAATTGACAAAATTGAGCACACCGACGACAGCGATCACGAAGCTGATGGCGAAGGCCATGATCGTGCTGGCGCGCGTCTGTTCTTTGTAATGATCGATGAGTGTCTGCTTGGAGGTGAAGCTCAGCGTCGGATCGTCCTCAGATTGGACATCGAGGAGCATCTGCTCGGCGGCTGGCTGATCCTCAGCGGCGACGTCGAAGAAATATTTCCGCAGCGTATTCTCGGGATACATCGCGCGGAAATCTTCCGCCGGAATGTAGAGCCCGAGGAAATCTGCGGTGTCGCTGTTTTTCCCCTCGGTGATCGGCGTAATGTCGCGGACGATGGCCATGACCTCGTACGTTTTATCGCCAAGCGTCACGCTGTCGCCCACGTTGTAGGTCGGCGCGATCTCGTCGGCATTCTCAGCAGGGCCTGCATCGACAACGACGTAGCTGCCGCTGGCGAACGCTTCTTTGTCAAAATTTCCGGCGAGAACATTCTGCGCGTCGGCCAGCGTGTCCACGACGAGCCCGTCTACGCCATAGAGGATCGCTGTGCAGCTGCCGGATGCGAGCATGTCGCTATAGGCGTCGTAGAGGCCTGGATCCGTCGCTTTAATGACGGCGAGACGTTCTTCTGCGTTATAATAGTGCTCTATATTTTTAAGAGCACTTTCGCCAACCTCGTGGTTGATCACCTGGGCGTAGAGCGCGCCTGTGCGCTCCAGCCCGTCCAAGTCGCCGATCTTTTCGACGAGTGCGCTGTTGATCGTGGTGCCCTGTGGATCATAGGTGGTAAAATTTGACGCGATCGACGCATCCTCCACCTCAAAATCGCTGATCACGGTGCCGCTCATGTATTTGTCGATGTCGAAGCTGGCGTTTTTCGCGTAAATGCCAGACAGAAGCACCAGCCCCAGCGAAAGCGATGCGATGACGAGCACGGTGCGCTTGCGATTGCGCCCGAGATTCGCCCAGGCCATAGCGCGGACGCTGGCGCTGTGGCTCTTTTTGCGCTTGCGACGGCTCAGCGGCTCCGCGTCGGTGTAACGCAGCGCTTCCATCGGCGAAACCTTGCCGCAGGTGCGCGCTGGCTTCAGGCAGGAAATGCGCACGGTGACAGCGGCGAAAACTGCCGCACCGACGAAGATCCAGGGATCGAGCGCGACCGTCGCTGCGCCGCCAGTGGAGGTGATCATAAATGGCACGAGCACAGCGCCGAGAAAATGGCCGATGACAAGCCCTAACGGAATACCGACGAGGCAGAGTCGACGCGCCTGACTGTAGATGATCTTTTTGAGCTGGCGTTTTGTAGCGCCGAGGGTTTTCAGCCGTCCGTAGAAACGAATATCGGCAGCGACGGAGATCTGGAAAATATTGTAGATGATGAGATAACCGCTGACAAAAACGAGCACCATGCAGATCGCCATTGGGAGAAGCTCGCGCAGCATATTCTGGCCGACGGCGCTGTCGTAGGCGATGTTTGGCGACAGCGTGACGCGCTCGCTCAGGCCAGTATCGGCGAGGATCTTCTCCGCCGTTCCGGAAGGATCGCTGTCATCCACGAGATCGATATGGAGCATGGTGAGCCCGAGGATGCTGCCAGATTCCCGCGCCGCGTTCTGATCGACGCCGACGCTGAGCTTCTCTGCGAAATCCTCTGAGACCCATGCCATGCTCGCCATCGCTGCCGGATTTCCCTGCCAGATGCCGCAGAGGGTGAAATCCGCTGTTTCGTGTGCATCGCTCCCCGGCGCGCTCGTCCAACTAAGATGAACGGTCTCGCCAAGCTGGTGCGCGAGGCCGAGCTTGTCCAGCGTGATCGTGTCAAGGGCGATCTCGTCCGCGTTCTCCGGCATACGCCCTTCTGTCGGCAGCGAGAGCGCAGAGTCGGCATAATCGGCGCTGGCAGCGCGCAGCTCCACCTGGCGGCCGCTGACATTTTCCGCGACGCCGACGACGGTGCTCCGCGACGCTTCGGCGACTGCCGGATGCTCAGCGATGGCATCTGCTTCATCGTCAGTGAGCAGACTGGAGCTGAGCTGGCTGGAATAGCCGGCTTGCTGGATGTACATCTGCTGCATGTTCTCGATCATGCTCTGCGAGAGCACAAAGAGCGAGGTGAACATCATCGTCGTCAGGATGATGGCGAGGATGGCGACGAGATTGCGCCGGCGATTGGCGCGAAAGCTGCGGCGCGAGAGTGTGCGCAGGATGCTGGTCTGTGGTCGCATACGCTCACCCCCTCTGCGCCACGATGCGACCGTCCTCGATGCGGATGGTGCGGTCGGCGCGCGCAGCAACCTGCGGATCGTGGGTGATCATGACGATGGTCTGGTGAAAACGTCGGCTCGATTCGCCAAGCAGCGCGAGCACCTCGTCGCTGGTTGCGCTGTCGAGATTTCCTGTCGGCTCGTCAGCGAGAATGACCTGTGGCTTCGCAGCGAGAGCGCGGGCGATGGCGACGCGCTGCTGCTGGCCGCCGGAGAGGGTGTTCGGCATATGCTCGCGCTTTTCTGCCAGCCCCAGCAGCTGCAGGATCTCGTCGATATACTCCTCATCCGGCCGCCGTCCGTCCAGCTGGATCGGCATGATGATGTTTTCATAAACATTCAGCACCGGCACGAGATTGTAGTTCTGAAAAATAAAGCCGATATTCCGCCGACGAAAAATCGTCAGCGCTTCGTCGTTCATGCGCCCAAGCTCCTGTCCGTCGACAGTGACCGAGCCAGACGACGGACGGTCCAGCCCGCCCAGCATATTGAGCAGCGTCGATTTGCCACTGCCTGAGGTGCCGATGATGCAGACAAACTCGCCAGGCTCAACGGCAAGCGAAACATCGTCCAGCGCGTGCACAATATTCGGCGCGCTGCCGTATTCCTTGCAGAGATGGGATGTGGATAAGATGCTCATACTATCAACCTTTCTGTCACGTTTTTTCTCATTGTAACGCGCAGAAAAAAACGCGCCATAAGCGGCGCGTAAACTAATATCCAGAGTGCGTAAATTATATGCAGCGCTCACTGCAGCGGGATGATGATGCGCAGGCGGAAAAATCCGTCTGCTGTGCTGACGCTGACTTCGCCGTCGTATTTCGCGACGGCGCGGCGAATATTTCCGAGACCAAAGCCGTGGAGAAAATCGTCGTCCTTGCTGGTGCGTTCTGGCAGCGGCGCGCAGGCGCAGCTGTTTTCGCAGCTGATCACGAGCATGTCGTGGCTGGTGCCAGCCTTGAGGGTGATGAGCCGCTCGTCTGGCGGCAGTTTTTCAGCAGCCTCGATGGCATTATCGAGGGCGTTGCCGAAAATCGTGCTGAGATCGAAGGGCGCGATGAATGCGCCGTCGGCGAAATGAACGACGGTGTTGAGATCGATCTGCTTTTCCCGCGCCTGGCGCGCTTTGTCACGCAGGATGATGTCGAGGGCGTCGTTGCCTGTGTGATGATAATCCTCGTAGCCTGCGATCTGCGTGCGCAGTTCGCGCGCAGCGTTCTGCGCCGCGCCATTTTCCTGCTCAAGCAGCAACAGATGGTTTTTGAGATCGTGGTAGATGCGGCGCACGCGCTCCTCGTCAGCGAGCCGCGCCTGCAGATGATCGCGGGCGAGCAGCGCTTCGCGTGCTGTGGCGGCGGTGCGCAGATGGTCCACAAGGGTGGTCACGAGCACCATGCTGCCAAAGCTGGCGACGATCGCCGCACCGCAGATGGGATAAGCGAGAAAGCTCTGCGCTGCCGGCAGAAAACAGATGATTGTGAAGATGGCCACCGTCGACGCCAGAACGATCACGTCCACGAGCAGCCACATGCGTGCCGTCAGCCGCGTTTCACATTTCGCCAGAGATTTTCGCAAAAGCGCCCAGCTGGCGAGCCAGAAGCAGAGCCGCAGCGCCAGCGCAAGTGTGTGGGTGGCTGTGCTCGCAAACTGCAGCTCCGGAGAATCCATAACCATCTCCCCGTTGACGCCGGGATGCAGCGCAAAGAAAACGCGGCTGCCAAGATCGGTCATGAGATAATTCACCGCCACCAGCGCCGGATAAAACAGCAGCAGCACAGAGATCTTTTCAGTCAGACTGCCGCGATGAAAAAGCAGCAGATATACGAAAAATCCCGCCATTGTAAAAGCGACGCTGTGCCATTCTTCAGGATAGATGATCGCATCGGCCAGCCAGCCGCAGAGAAGAAAGCCGACAAGCTTCAGCGGCCAGTTGCCGCGCGGCGGCAAAAATGCGCCGACGAGCAGCCAGAAGATCAGCGCGTAGCTCCAGGTCAGGATCAGCGAGAATCCCTGCAGCAGCATCATAGCTGATCCCCCCAATAATCGGCGAGCCGCGCCATGACGCTTTTGCGTTTCGGCTGGCTGATGGGAACGTGCTCGCCATCCAACAGCTCCAGCTCAAGCTTCTGCACATCCTTCACATAGAAAAGATTGACGAGAAAGCTCGTGTGACAGCGCACGAAATCATTTTCTGCCAGGCGCTCCTCCATTTCCTTCATGCTCTTATACGAAACAATGTCGCCCTGCTCCGCATGCACGAGCAAATTGCGCCGGTAGGTTTCAATGTAGCGGATGCTCCGCAGCGGCACCTTGAAGCGGCCGTCGTCGTTGGCGATGACGAGCGCCGGCGCTTCTTCTCGGCGACGCTGGCGGACGAAACGATCGAGCTCGCTCTTGAGCCGCGCATAGCCGAGCGGTTTGACGATATAATTCGTGGCCTGATACTGATAGCCCTCCAGCGCGTACTCGGCGAAGGTCGTGAGAAAGATCAGGCCAACCTCTGCGTCGCAGCGGCGCACCTGCTCAGCAGCCGTCAGTCCGTCGACAAGCGGCATGCGAATGTCGAGAAAGATCAGGTCCAGCGTTGGGTCGTATTGTTCGATCAGCGCCAGCCCGTCGTCGTAAGCGGTCAGCTTCAGCGGTTCGCCGTTTTCAGCGCTGTAGCGGTCGAGCAGCTGGCGAAAATGGTTCACAAAAGTTGGTTCGTCGTCACAGATTGCAATATGGATCATGGTTTTTTCCTCAGCGTTGTAAAAATCACAGGCCTATTATAGCAAAAAGCATTCCTTCCTGTAAAGCAAACGCCCACAGCGTTGGCTGTGGGCGAAGGATCGCTTATCTTGGCGCGCATCTGCCGCGCACAGCGATGGTGGCGCAGCAGTTGATGATGACTTCTTCGACGAAAGCGTCCATATCCAGCCGCGCTGTGCGCTTGCTTTTGACGTCGCAGTCGACGAGGTAGCAATAAAGATGCGCAAGGGCATCGCTGGAAAGTCGTCGCGCCTGGGCAGTGAGTTTTTTGACGTAAAATTCGTGGCGCTTGATCTCGGCGCGGATGGCGCTCTGGCTCATGCCTTCTGCGAGCATGGCCTGCACCTCCAGCAGCCGACGCACAGTGTCCTCCAGCTGGCGCAGCACCTGCGGCGATTTGCTGCCGAGATAGAGACAGTCGCGGTAGGCAGCCAGCGCAGCGGCGGTGCGTCCTTCGACGACAGCGTCGGTGAGGTTGAAGATGGTATGCGTTGGGCTCGGCGTGACAATGGCGGCAACGTCTTCTTCGGTGATCAGGGCATCGTCGCGATCGGCGAGATAGAGCCGGAGCTTTTCCAGCTCGCTGGCCAGAAGCAACGTGCCATCCTGCGGCGCCAGCTCTTCGAGCATGGCGAGCGCCTGCGGCGTGAAGGATTTACCAATTTTTTTCGCTTCAGCACGCAGCCACGGCGCAACATCGCGGCCTTCACCGCCTGCCAGCTGCCGACAAACTCGCTGTTTGTATACTGCGCCGCACAGCCGCTCAACAGCAGCGCCGCCAAAAGCGCCAGCGCCATCACACACCTTCGCATCGTCCCACTCCTTTGCACATTTGTTACAGCATACACCAAAACGCCGCCAAAGAAAACCTCTTCCTCAGGAAAATTCCCAGGCGCGCCAAACAAAAACGGGCCGCGCGAGCTCTATGTTTTGGAAAGCCCCTTCGTTAATACGAGCAGCAAAAGCGCCCGATCACAGCATATTTCCGTGCCAGTTATTTAATGATGGTTTTTCCATTTTGCTTCTACCATCATAAGGCCTCCAACTTCGCAAGCAGGTAGGTCAGAGAACTATCGTAGAAAACAAAATTATCTATCAGGCCTGCCTTTTGAGCATCCACAGACTTTCTGCGAACAATGGGCTGTTCCGGCCTGACCAAGAGCAGAATCTTAACAGCACGATTGTTTTCCCTCAACGATTGACAGATGTCAGCGGCGTACTCCATATCCATCTGATCCACGACATCCACGATGACCATATCAGCATGAAAAATATCCGCACCGACAACAGCCTGCGAGTAATTGAGCTGGGCCGCCCACTTAAAACCAATCTCCGGCTTGGCCAGAATGGCTGCCGATAATCCCTGACCGAGTATTTTATTGGTTGAAATAAATAGAATTGTTTTCATGATCTTCCTCCTCTCGCCGAAATCAGTTAGAAATCGTCAAGCTTGGACACCTTACTGCCAAAACCACAGCAGACATGCTCCAGCTTTCCAGAAGCGCTCTCATCACAGAGCGTAAACACATGACTCCCGCCCCTTTTGGAGCGGGAGTCATATCAATGAAACCATCAGATGAGGCCAAACTCGATGTACCGAAAACAAAAGCTGGGATGATGCAATGTTTTCAAACTGACTCCAACTGCGTTGGAAAATTTTTGACCTGTTCATCGGTTTGTCGGCGCCGCCTGTCATGGCGCGCTTTGTTTTCCAGAAATCAGCGCTCACAAATCGCTCCTCTTTATTAAAAACCGCTAAGCTTGAAAGCGAGCAATTCTTCTGCGGATTTGTCCGCCCTGGTTTCTGTCATAATAACCAGAATGCTGCCATCTGACAGTTTTGTGCCGCTGCAAAACCATGGGTAACTTGTACCAAACAAATCGCTGCCATCTGCCTCACCAATATAGGTGCCGTCTTTCGTCCAAAGCACCACAGTGCGCATGTTTCCGTCTAAGGCCAGATAGCCATTTGTCGTCTCTGCCACAAAGGTAATGCTTCCCAGGCTGCCTCCATCGGAATCTGCCAGCGTCATTTCCAGGACACCATTCGCATCATAGACGAACACTTTATGACCGCTGTCGTCCACTGCAGACCCACAAACATAGATATGTTTTTCATCAATCAGCAGATGGCTGATCACATCAACTTCTTTAAAAACAATCGGCTCTGTTTTCAGCGCACCGCCAGAAAGCGTCATCTTCTCGCACTCCGCACTTGAGAACCAACTGACGCCCCACGTTCCCGACGGATGCATGCTCACATACTCTGGGCCCTCATAAGAGGCCGTCTGCTTCCCATCCTTCCAACTGATCAGCGGCTCCATGAAATTCGCAAGCCAAATGGTTCCAGACGCGTCGGCGGAAATATTTTTATATTCCGCGTTCAATGTAACATCCTCTGCAAATTTCAGTGATTTGCCGTCGTAATCGTAGCGTTTCAGCGCACCGTCGACCAAAAGAAAAGCCTGATTCCCAACAACAGCAACGTCATGGGCAAAGGTTTCTTTTGTCACGATGCAGTCTGTAATAGGCAGCCACTGGCTGTCCATCGTAAATGTTCCCACCATGACGCTGCGTGATTCGGCAGAAAAAGGTTCGCCTTCCCAATACCAAGGTCCATCCTTATGCCCCTTATCCGCCAATCGAATCGTCAGGCCGGACAAGAGCTTATCCACGCACTCGTTTTCGTATTCACCGACAACCTCAATCAAAACAGTGGCACTGGCACCTTCCACACGATTCAGATACCGCAGGCAAGGATAGCCCCAATAGTTTCCTTCCTGCTTGAGGCAGTCAACACCTCCGATATTAGTTAGATCGTAAGATTCATTGACCGCATATTCGTACTCATCAAAACCATAGCTGGTGAGATAGTCGCGAAACGTGTAAGGTTCTTCCACTGAAACATAGATATCTGCACTGACAAAGTTTTCATCTCCTCCATCCTTTGGTATCGACAGAGTGATTCTAGAGGCTGTTTCCTCATCATAAAAATCATCTTCTTCATAGGTCCAGCCATCCTCCTCATCGTAAACCAAATCCCAAAAGTTGGCGTTTACTGTCTTCGGAGATTTCACCGAAGCAGGTATTTCCTGCTTTGTTCCTGCCGATGTCTGCTCCTGAGTTTCCGAGGCATCTTTTCCACAGGCGGTAAAGGTGAACAACATCAGTGTCGCAAAAAGCAGACATATTATCCCTGTCTTTTTCTTCATAGCCATTCACCTCTTTGCATTTGTTATTTGCTATTTATTTTTTATTATTGACAAAAAACGGCATCAGCAGTTCAGCCACCTTGCTGATAGGCATTGTCTGTAAGATCACCTTTCCTGGCCCCCGAACGACCGTATTAAAAACGCCTTCGCCACCGAGCAGCATATTCTTTGCGCCCCTGATGGTGACAATATCCATGGTGAAAGTTTCCTCCATTGCCGCCAGGTATCCCGTGCTGACCAGCATTTCCTGTCCAGCGCTCAGCTCATATTCCGCCGCATAGCCGTCAATTTCAATAAACGCCGTGCCGTTTCCGCTGAGTTTCTGCATAACGAAACCTTCACCGCCAAATATTCCTGAGCCCAGTTTTTTCTGGAAATACATGGACAACTCTACGCCTTCATCTGAGGCGAGAAAAGCACTCCTCTGCACGATCATCGAATGGCCATCGCTGATGTTCAGTGCCTTGATCGCACCCGGAAAGCTCGATGCAAATGCAATAGCCCCATCTCCGCCTTCTGCGGTAAATCTATTTTGAAAAACAGAATCGCCTGAAACAAACCTGCCCAGCATCTTTTTCATGCCGCCGCCAGAAACGGTTTCCATTTTCATATTCGAGCTCATCCAGCTCATGCTTCCACTTTCTGTGATCATGGATTCACCGGCAGATAATTCACATACAACAACCGGTAAGTTTCCACCCAAGATTTCATAATTTTTCATGATGGACCTCCTTTTTATTGCCTATCCATTCACAGCGCCGCCGCAAAATTCACAACAGCCACTTGCATCCGGTGTGGTTGTCGCTCCACAGAATGGGCAAATCACCGCTGCCTTCGGAGCTGCGGCCGCAGCCATTTCTTCCCGAACCTGCTGTCGAACCTGAAGCAATGTTTCCTGGATCTCCAACCCCATTGCTTCATATTGCTGGTATTCCACACTGGCACGAACTTCTTCTGCGTTGGATGTTCGAGGACTGCTGCCTGGCCACAAATCACCACGCAGCGACCGCATGGCATCAGGCCCGTCAAACAATGTGTCCACGTCATTGTCCACTGAATCGCTGTTAAGTTTAAACCGTATTTCATTAAAGTAAGGATGATTGACGTGAATCACAATATAGAAATCATAAGAACAGGCATATTGCTTAGGATTGAAGCTATGTCGCTCTCCTTCTTCATCCCGGTATTCGATTTCCGTTTTACGTTCGTCAATATCCAGCTTACATCCTGTCACATCGGAGAAGGAGAGCACGTCCGGATTCGCCTCTTTCAAATCTTTGGCAGCAGTGACCATAAACAGCCCTGCGTTTTCGTCCAGCAGCACCTTCGTGCGCTCACCCAGGGTTCGAGTGATGCAGAATGAAGACACCTTCTCCTGATTTGCTTCCCGGTAAGAGAGCTGCGCTCTGATTTCTGCCACTGTGCTCTGACGTCGCTCACTAAACCATGGCGAAAGCTTCGCGGCGCAGTTCTTGCAAATGCTCCCATCTTCAAGTTTACGAGCTCCAAGCAAGCCGATCTCACCACCGCAAACGGCGCACTCCTTTTTATCAAACAACTTCCCAAAGAGCCCCATATCTCACATTCCTTTCTATATGCGATCAAACGCTGCCGTTGTTCTTTATCTGCATGGCCCCGTAAATATAAGCGCCCGGCACCAAAAAATTAAGAACCAGACTGAACAGACTGAACTCACCTTCAGCAGCGAACCCAACGATCAAAGAGATGATGCATAAAACTGCAACGACACTGCCCCACTTGATACAAACAACAGCTTCCTGAGGTGCACTGCAAGCACTAATCCCATTCCTGCCTGCAATAAATTGAATGACCGAGGCCGTCGTTAAAATTATGGAGCTGACATAGAACAAACCCGTTCCTTTTACGCTGCCTGCTAATATAGCCAGCATGCTGATCCATAAAATGGTAATAACACCTGCGATATAACCAATAACACCACCTATGATCATAAGAATGGATGCGATCTTAAAAAAACTCTGACCTTTCATTTGGCATCCCTCTATTTTATCGTTCTATTTTCACCCCCCTTCAGTACTGTTTTTCGTACAATGAAAGGTGTAATAATCCTCATCTGTGCTATAATCCACATCCAATGTTCCATCTGTATTTATTGTTATAAAAAGAGATGGGTTATCTGATTCAATCGTACAGTATCCCAAAGCCACAGACCATGGGAACGTTCCAACTTCCTGCCCTTTATAGGACACATCTACACTTCTGTCAGCTTTAAAATGAAGACACAATGCATCATGAATGTCATCTACACCTTCCATGGATGTCTGCGGGCCACTTCCCAGAAGTTCTTCCACACTCTCTGACATCCACTCACCCAAAACTGCTTTTTCTTCTTCCGTCAGATACAATTCCGGGTTCATGGCATCCGTTCCTTCTTTTGCAAAAATAAGCTTTACGCCCATGCCCAGCATGTCATCAAAAGAAATTGTATCTTCGCCAATCACGCCGATCATTTCTTCCCCTTCGATTGTGAGAGTGAATTCATCGTCCTGCACGGACCACTCCCCTTTTCCGCTGTCTTCACCAACGACAACATCTACTTTTCCTCCGTTCTTTACTTCAAGCTCAAATGCACCGCCGAATGCTTCCTCAACGCCAATCGACATGCCCATCATCTGTGCCGAAACTGCTATCCACTTCCCTTCATAAGGACTTTTCTCACTTCCCCCACATCCGGTCACAAATAATAGGCTAAACATGCAAATCAAAGCAAACACCATATTCATTTTCTTCTTCATAATTTTTCTTCCTTTCTTAAAATGACCGCTTCTTCCTGACAATACATGGACAATGGGCTGTTTTTGCCCTGCTTCATATAAGTACGCTATGAATCATTCTTGGAGATCTCCGTCGTCGAAGGGATCTCCACATTCTGGACAAAACTTTGGTGGACTTTTTGGATCGTCTGGTTCCCAGCCGCATTTATCGCACCGATACTGAGGAACGCCCGCAGGTTTCGGTTTGCCGCACTCAGCACAGAATTTTCCCTTATTCATCGCGCCACAGGAGCAAGTCCAGCCGTTGGACTGTGCGTCTGGTTTTTTTGTGCCGCACTCAGGGCAAAAATTACCGCTTACCACTGCGCCGCACTGCTGACATCTCCAGCTGTCAGCAGATGGCTTTTGTTCTGGCTTTTTGCCGCCGCAATTTGGGCAGAAACGACCGGTGATGCCGCTCTGTCCGCAAGAACATACCCAGCTGCTGGCGGAGACTGGTGCAGAAGGCGTGGTCGGCTGCGGCTGTTCCTGCGCACCCATCTGATATAAGCTCTGCGCATTCATGCCGCCCATCTGACCAGCCATGCCCATTCCCATAAAGGCCATGGCTGGACCGGCATTAGGATTGCTTGCTGCAGCCTGCATGGCGCTGGCCTGGGCACCCACCAGATGCGCCGCTGCACGGGTGGGGTCCATGAAGGCAACATTGCGCTGCAGCTCCTTGATCATCTGCTCGTCTTCTTCGTTGGCCTTTACGCTGGAAATACCGAAAGAAACAATAGCAAGGCCTCGCAAATCATGCCACTTGGCAGATAGTTCCTGATTCAACGCTTCTGCCACCTCAGTGGTATGACCAGGGAGTGCACTGTATCGTATTCCCATGCCGCTGATCTTGGCAAACGCTGGCTGCAGCGCAGTCAAAAGTTCCGTTCTCATTTGTCCTGCAATCTCTTCTCGGCTGTACATCTCATCTACATTGCCGCAAACATTGGTATAGAACAACAACGGATTGACAATACGAAAGCTGTACTCTCCAAAACAACGGACGCCAATATCCATATCCAATCCCGCCCGTTGATCCACCACTCGAAACGGAACCGGAGAAGGCGTTCCGTACTTATTCCCTACAATTTCTTTGGTGTTAAAATAATAGATTCTCTGGTCTTTGGGCGCTTCTCCGCCAAATGTGAAACGCTTGCCGATGTTCCGAAAGACCTGGCCAATGCTCTCTCCCAAATCGCCTGCAAAAATACTTGGCTCCGTGGACGTGTCATAGGTGTATTCGCCAGGCTCGGCACATACTTCCACCACTTTTCCTTGTTCTACAATCAGCATGCATTGACCGTCGGCAACAGCAATCACAGAGCCATTGGTAATGATATTTTCGTCACCCTTGTAATTGCTGGATCGATCGGACACTTTTTTCCTGCCTTTTACCGCCAGAACATCTGCGGGAATGGCTTCACAGTAAAAATACTCTTTCCACTGATCGGCCAGCACACTTCCGGCAACTCCTAGTCCCGCTTTAATAAGCCCCATCGTTTCATCTCCTCTCACGTTTCACATCAGAATCTTCCTTCCACCCACGCCCGTTTGTCTCGGCGAACAAGCCTGCCAGCCTTCTCTCATTTCCACTGCGGAACAATCGACAAAACAGATTTCATGCTACAGCGACTGCAGACAGGCGACCAAATAATCCAATGATGCATCATAAAATACAAAGTCATCAATTTCGCCCCTCTGCTTCGCTTCAATGGCACGGTGGACATCCTCCATCTTGCTTTCCGAAAACATCAGCATCAGTCGACAGTGTGGCAGGACTTGTCTCAGCCATGCACACAGCATCAAACAATAACCAATGTCATGCGCGCCATCCTCCGATACTTCCAGCAAAGCACCTTCAGCCAAGTGATCACGGATTGCCACATCTGCCCTGGTATAATCCGGTTCATAGCGCAACTGGATGCCAGGATCATGCCGCACCTTCGTGATCAGCCCCTGGGCCAAAGAGGCCCGCTGCATGATTAAAACGACCGTCTTCAGATGCCCACCCCCCTGCATATCCTGTATTTTGACCTAATTGTATCGGCTTTTTTGTACCTGCGCCCTACCCGCAGCGGGTAGTTTTTGCCAAAATGAGCCATAAAAAAAACCACAATGAATTGGCCATCCAACTCATTGTGGGTTTTTCTTATGTATTTTTACTGACCCGCCAGCTCTGCGCTGCCTGGATCTGTCCGACGGCAGAAAACGCTGAGCTAATACAGGGGATTGATCCAGCCATTGGCAATCATGTAAAAGGCCAGGTCCACTGCTTTAGAAAATCCGGTCTTGCCCAGCATATTCATTTTATGATACTTGACGGTGTTTTCGCTGATAAATAATTCCTTCGCAATTTCCTTATTGGTCATATGCTTGCACATCAGTCTCAACACTTCCATTTCACGGTCGGTCAGCGGCGCTTCACCTTGAGGCAGGGGAATGGTTTTAGGCTCTGGAAAACAGCTGCCACCCGCCATCACTTCTCTGGCCACTTCTAAAAAACAATTCAGGCTCTTGCTTTTGTACACAAAACCATTGGCTCCAGCAGCTTTGGCTCGCGGAATATACGAGATCTCATCAAAAGCCGTCATGACGATGATCCTGATGTCTGCATCATACTGACGAATGGTCTCCACCGCTTTCAGGCCAGAAGCGCCACCTTCTGTACATACATCCATCAAAACCATATCGGGATGCAGCCGCTTGCAAAAATCAAGGGCATAATCGGCGCTGGCGACTTCCCCCACGATTAAAAATTCACCAGAGGCCGTCAATGCTGATGTCAGCGACTCTCGCATGGATGCATGATCTTCCACTATTAAAACTTTGATCATTTATGCACTCCCTCCTTTGGAACAAATATTTGGATACAAAATCGCGGCACCAGATAAAGCTCCAGCGTACCATTCAGGCTGTTGATCCGTCGGCGCATCTCGGTGATTCCTCCGCCTTCCCTGATTGGTCCGACAGGAGGAATTCCATTGTCCGTTACAGTCATGCGCCAACAATCGTTCTCAAAAAAATGGAATTGGATGCGCGTGGCATACCCATGACGCACAGCGTTGGTCACACACTCCATGGCAATCTCTGCAAAATTATTGGCCACCGTCCTATCTTCTGGCAGCTCTCCCTGGATTTCGACAGCCACTTCCATTCCAAGAAAGGTTTCCTTCAGCATCTCCAGACGATGCGCAGGGCTCGCAGCAGCAGACTTATGCGCTGGCCTAAGACATCATGCACCCTGCCCTTGCTCCGGGCAATCTCCTCCGCTTCACAGATGCTCTGTAAATTCTCGATGGTATGGCGAAGCTCCTGTCCGCGTTTCTCCAATATTTGATTTTGATTCGCAAGGAGCGTCACAGCCTCCCATTGTTCCGTAATGTCATCGGCGGTCAGCAGCACCAATGTCCGATGTCGTATTGGAATATTATGAAAGGAAATACGCCACACTGAGGAATCTGAAAGGCGAAATACCTGCTGGCCTCCAAGAAATTCCCGCATGCAGCCACTGCGCAATGGCCCTGATTCCAAAAGCTGTTGAAACGCTCTTCCGTTCCGCAAATGCTGTCCGGTCATCTCTTGAGCGAGCAGCTCCATTCGACGATTGCACAGAAGGATGTCGCCGTTCGGGCGAAAGAACAGCAACCCCGTATGCAGAATGTCAATCGTTTCTTTGATGGAAACCAACGAAATCTGAGTGCGAATTTCCCGTCGGCGAATCAGGCAGATGTGTACACTGCGGCTCATAAAATAGAGAATACCCACAAGGAAAAAGAACGGATATGCGCGACCAGCAGCCGCTTCTGTTATGGGAAGCAGAACTGCCGCCCCAGCAGCAACGAAAAACGGCCATATCAACTCCGTTCCCAAGGCAACAATAATGGCAACCACTGCGATCAGCAAAAATACCATCTGACGAGTGAGGGCATAGCCGCTAGGTGCCAGAAATCCGCAGAACAGCGCATATTGAACCTGGGCAAGGAGTGCGGCAAAGACAAACAGCATCACCAAAATGAGGCACTCCATCCCATTTTCCATCCTGCGCACCCATCCGATACGCAGACGCCGAATGCTGTAAGAAATAGCCTGGCTTTGCAGCACGATGCACAGTGCAATCAGCATCACCAATGCAATCAGCATCCACTGAGGCAGGCGATAAAACTCAGCCACATTCCTCACCTCCCAAGGGCAGGGTCAAAACAATCCCCGCAGCATCCTCCAGGTCCTTGCAGGCGATGCGTCCTCCTAAAGAAGAAACCGCAGCCATCAGTTCCTCAGAAAAATGCCATTTCTCTGTATCACTGCTCAAAAGAAAACGGAACACCAGATGCGCCCCGTCGGATTCTAAACAACCCATCACCGGAGAAGTATTCGTTGACCACGCCCATGCTATGATTTCAAAGGCAAAATCATAGCAGACCGCTGCGTTGCGAATCTTCATCCCCTCACTCTGCCCGCTGCGGATCAGTATTTGCATCCCCGCATAGGAAGCCAGCTCCGCCAGCTCGTCCAAATAAACGCTCATCTCATCTGCCAGAAGTGAGACATCCTGGCGTGCCAGGAAAAACAAATTACATCTGCGCTTGATATGGCACAGACACAATGCAATGTAGGCAGTCAAATCTCTCGAATGCTCTGTTTCCGCCAATGTTTCAAGCAAATGTGCCAGAGATGTGACACGACGCTCCAAATCACGATCCAGATGTTCAAACAGCGCTCGATTGGTGGCTGAAGTGTACAAACGCTTTTTGATCTCACCTTCCTCCTGCAAAAGCGCATTGGCCGCCTCCAGACGTGTCTGCACATCTTGAATTTCCTGCCGCAGCCGATTGAGCTGAGAAAGGTCTTCCTGCCACACCGCCATGCCTCCAGGGATGAATACCGCATGGAGCTGCGTCTGGCTGTCTCTCAGCAAGGGGTGGTCCATATCCATAAGCAGTCGCTTCCATAGAGAACTTGAAATGGGACGCGCGTCAAGGGAAGACAAAATGGTTCGACCATTCTCATCGAGCAGCGTCAGGCCAATGGGTGCAGAGGAAAAGAGACGCTGATACTGAACATTGACCGGAATCAGCCCTGCATGAAGTACGGTTTCAAAGAACAGAACGGCAATAACACAGATAATGACCGTTGGGTCACTTTCCCAGGCCAGGGGCACCCGGTAAATATAGGCAATGACATACGCAAACAACCCTGCGCAGAACAACAGTGGAAATACTTTTCCTCCCCAATAGGTGCTTCGCCGCCCCTGATAAAACAGTTTGCCGACGGCCACCACTACCATTAAAAGCGACGCAGCCGCAATGAACCAAAATCCTGCACCATAGCCATAATCACTGGCCCAATTTCCATCAGGATCAAAAACAAATACCAGCTGATGAAAGTCATTGGTCATCACCAGCAACACAGAAAGTCCATAGCAAACAAACGGCGGCCACAGAAAATGCACTGGCTTTCCTTCTCCCTCTGCGCGTCCTGTGAGCCTGACCAAATACAAAAGTGTAACAGGCAAAGCCAGCTGAAAAATATAATAGCCATACCAGCACATCCGACTCAGGGCAGCTTCTTGAATCAGCTGATATTTGAACAAACGCAGCAGCAGCCATCCCACCATCAACCAGCTCATCACATCGACCACCCGGCGAACGTCGTGACGAACCATTCGATGGGAAACGCTTCCTTTCCACAGCAATATGACAGCCACTGCCAGCAGGGCAGATAAAATATGTTCTCTAAGGTCAGCGGAGGTATAGAGCCGAGTATGAAAAACCTGTCGGCGCAGATCTCTGCTGCTGTCACCAGTGATCTCTAAAAACCAATCATAGTCACTCCCTTCCAGCACATGGGCCGACCGATAATCGCTCGGAAATCCCCACGGCCGCTCCCCGCTAACCAGCGGCAGCCCTACAGACAAAAGCACTTCATCCAATCCGACATCGGGTGTCAGCGGAACATCTGAGAGCAGCCCCATGCGATAAGATAAAGATCCCTCCGCCGGCACAATGATCTCATACTGTCCCCCTTCTCGATTCCACGCAACAGCTTCGTAATCCATACAGAGCAAAATAGGCGCATCCGAATCATTGAGCTCGAATTTCCCGTTCTGGCTGAGATGCTCCAAGAACGCCAGGGCATCCTGTTTGGCTGGCTCTTCCGGGTTCAACCCATAGGACAGCGCAGCAATGGCCAGCATATTGCGAATGATGGATTCACTTCCAATGCCGACAGGAATTTGGCTTTCCCGAAGGCTGTTCCAGCCAGTAATATCAATGTCGGTCCGTGTACGGTCCACAGCTATAACCACGGTGCCCAATACTTGCGGATACCAATACCGACCAACACCCTGATTCAGCGCCGGAATCGCCTGAACGTCATAACAAACGACCGCATTGCCATTTTCCACCTCTGCAAAAACTGCATCCCTCGGTTCCCTAATGTCATACTCAGAAAGATAGGTGCCCAGAGTGTTGACATATTCTTCAGCGCCCTCTGCATCGGAAACCAAATATCTGTCGCTTGGCGCCGACGCACATCCCGTCAGCAACAGGCACAGCAAAAGAACAAGAGATAGCCATTGAACCTTCATGGCGCCACCGGCTCTCCGCATTCCTTCATCCGCTCGGCACACTCTCTGCACAAATCAATCTCCTCGCAGATCAGAAAACAGGAATCACAAACCAAACGTCGGCAGATGGGGCACTGACTGAATCGCTCCCGCGCTTCCTTTCCCGCCGTTAATCGAGCTTGCCGCTTCTCTCGCTGATAGATGGCATCATACAGCTCTTTCTTTTCCAAATCCTCGGCCGCCTGTTTTGCTTTAGAAAATGGAATACTGCTGCTGTACCAAAATTCACCGCACACCTCACAGCGAACAGCAAAACAAAAATACTGTGGTGTGGAACAATCCTCCAAATGACTGTACAAAAGATTTAACATCGCATTCACCGCCTTCCTTACATTGACTATATCAGAAGCAGGTCAGGAAAATATATTATCCAATGGATACTTTTCACAGATGGTATCCATTGGATAATACAAAAAGTGCACAAAAATCCTTCTCAGATTCTTGTGCACTTTGCTTAATATTTGGAGAACGCTCAGAAAAGCTCCTGCAGTCTTCCGCAACGGCGAAGCAGATCGATATAGAGCATCAATTCATCTCGGGAGGCCACACCCAGCTTTTCATAGATATGTCGGTTGTGCTTGCGAACGGTGCTCATACTTATAAAAGCAAGCTCCGGAATCTCCGCAATTTCATGACCATCGATGTAATAGCGAAGAATGTTGCGTTCTGCCTCTGTAAGCAAATCCTTTCGCTCTATAAACTGATCGAAAAGTTCAGCAATATTCGGCGGAAGTTCCCCCTGCTCCAATCGCTGATTCCGCGCCCGGGCGTTCAGAAACTCTGCCAGCTCATCCACCTCAGAAATTCCGGAAGACACTCCCTGTTCCAACATTTCTTCCTGCTGAAACCGTTTGAGACTGTCAGTAATCGGTCGGACAAATCGCCGCGCCAAAAAGAACGAAACAACCAACAATATGAAGAGCAACACGATGGACACAATAATCCAGGTTTGCTGGACACCGTTCGTATATGCAACATAGCTCTCTTGGGGAATCAAAACAGCAGCAGCCCAAACCGTATCCTCCGAATCATTTTTTGAAACTGGGATGATTTGATGCAGACCAATGTATTTTCCGGTGTCCGCATCGTATTCGTTATAGTACCGCCCCTGATGAATGACAAGATTTTCCTGGCCATTTAAGTAGGTGCCATTGACGCTGCCAACCAGCCCGTCAGACAATAGCAGGCGGCCGTCCTGAAGCGGAGCCAAGATGGTAACAACGGAGCCAAATTGACCTTCCACTGTAGGATAAGAAAACTGGAAATACAACGCGCTGATTTCGACGCCGCAGACACCGTACACTGTCCCAGCGCTGCCCACAACAGGGACGCACAACAGCATCGCAGATTCCCACGTATCTTTGAGCCCAATTCGAGTAGACCAGAAGTATTGCTCGGCAGGCCGATTCAAAGAGGTATTCATCAAGTCCTGACAACCTGGAATTTGATGGATGTCAAATTCCAAATTCCAGCGGTTGTGCAATTCCAGATCCTTTTGCCGCGCGATGTCAGGAATGCCGCGGAAATATACCACGGTAGGTGTAATTGGACTGCTGGCGCTAAGATTAGAATAGCGCAGATGAATACCGCTCCTGGAGTTTTCTGCTCCATCCAATCCAGTATTGGTGGTTGCATTTAAAATTGCATACGCACCATTACAGTTTGAAACCTGCAGCGTTGTACTGATCAGCGGATACATGGCTTCTTGCAGATGCAGCAGCTGTTCCGGTGAATCGTTGACCTCCTGAAAAGATATTCCTTCCTGAACCAGTACGCGTTCAATTTCCCGGCTTAATTCTTTCGAGAGATTCAAGCTTTGCGCGGTCAAATTATCCAGATGATTCTCCAGATGATCCCGGGTGCTCTTTAGTTGAATTTCCATAACCTCGTGGAGTTGTTCGTCATCTTGCGAAAAGCCTCCAGCAATAGATAGAAGAAGGATAATCGCTGCAAAAACAACCAATATCATAGACACCCAATAAAGCATCAGTTTTTTCTGCATGCCCACGCTTTGCTTTTTTGCAAAAGCATTCAGCGCCCGCAGCTCTTTCAGTTTGTTCAGCACAGGATTTCCTCCCTTCCTCTATTACCGTTCCATAATCTCCTGAAAGGTCTTGAGCCGCTCTGTGCTGATCTGCGCCAACTTGGCCTCTCCGTCATTCAGATAATCCTGGCGCCCCAGCGCAAACTGTGCTCTTACATTATCCTCCAGTGTCGTTTCAAGGCTCAGATAACTCTGCAGCTGCGGCGGCACATAAAATTCATAGTTTTTCTGAGTATCCAAATATGCTTGATAGAGAGAAACGTATTTGGCGCTCTCTAACTCCTCAATGGCTTTTGGCAATTCATTTTCAAATGCGCTTCTGGTCACCGGCATATAGCCTGTTCTAGTCACAAACTCTACATTGTGTTCCGGCTCCGTCAGCCACTTTAGAAAAGTCACCGCAGCCTGTTCGCGCTCTGGAGTGGAGCGGACGGTGCAAAATCCTGCGCCTCTCTGCATCACCAGCTTTTCTCCGTTCTCAAATACCGGACATGGACGAGAGACGATGGTGATATCCTCGGAAGTGTTGTCTGAATAGGTCACAACATCGCTGTAATAAAGAATGCTGGCCGACGACGCCACACTGACGATGCTTTCACCGGTGCGGATTGATTCAGTGGCATAGCCACCCTTTAGCCAGACACCGCCCTTGAAGGCAGCCTGCGCCAATGGCTCCCACACTGTCTGAAAAACAGGCCCAAAGGCCAATTTATCTCCCTGAAAGAAATCCTCGCCCAGAGATTCGACCCCCACCTGAAAATAATTAAAATAATAGTCGTGGACAAACATGGCCTTCGCATCTCCCGGAATATCCGGTGTCTGGGCATCGGTCCATTCAGCATAAGTTTCTGCAGCCTTATACAAGCCCTCCCAAGTGTCGAGATCTTCCATGCTTATACCCGTTTCCTGAGAAAAACGATCGAAAATTGTCTGATTGATGAACATGATTTCCGTAGATTTTGCCACCGGAAAAATGACCAGGTGGTCATCTATCGTGCCTTCTTCTATAAATGCCGGAATAAAATCAGACAATTCTTCTTCGCTGAAATAGTCCTTATAGTCCACGAGAATGCTGTCGTCTGGCAGCGCCAGCACCGTTTTGGGATATGAGATAAAAAGATCCGGCAATTCAGGCGCCCCTGGTTCTTCATTGGCAGCAGCCAGAACCAGCTCATGAATGGTATTGGTATTTGACACCGAAGTCACCTGCACATTGATCTGTTTTTGCTTTCCCACAGTTTGGTTAAACTGGTCAATGAGATCATTGAGGGGAGAATCCGTTTGTCCGCCATAGACATGCCAAACCGTAATCGTGGTTGGCACCTCTTCTTTTGTGACAGTATTAGAACAGCCTGTGCAAAACAACAACACTGCAATCAGAAAGATAATGATGTTTCTATTTTTCATATGACCATCCCCCCTTATTTTCATTATATCAACCGTACGTGAACAGCTCCACAAAAATCTCCATTTTTGATGCTATGAATCTCCTTTTTTAGTATAGCACAGGTTTTCCCTCCTTCCACTACCCATAGCGGGTAGTCTTTTTTCAGTCAGATTTTGTTCCATCAATCCATCACTATTTATAAGGGCCATGCCAGGAAATTTGAAACGTGCTTCTGCTGCTGGCTGAAAAAACCGATGTGCCCAACAAAAAACGCCCACAGCGTGTTGCTGTGAGCGTTGATGATTTATCGAACCATGCGGCGGCCACGCACAGCAATGGTGGCACAGCAGTTGATAATAACCTCTTCGACGAAAGCGTCCATATCCAGCCGCGCTGTGCGCTTGCTTTTGACGTCGCAGTCGACGAGGTAGCAATAAAGATGCGCAAGGGCATCGCTGGAAAGTCGTCGCGCCTGGGCAGTGAGTTTTTTGACGTAAAATTCGTGGCGCTTGATCTCGGCGCGGATGGCGCTCTGGCTCATGCCTTCTGCGAGCATGGCCTGCACCTCCAGCAGCCGACGCACAGTGTCCTCCAGCTGGCGCAGCACCTGCGGCGATTTGCTGCCGAGATAGAGACAGTCGCGGTAGGCAGCCAGCGCAGCGGCGGTGCGTCCTTCGACGACAGCGTCGGTGAGGTTGAAGATGGTATGCGTTGGGCTCGGCGTGACAATGGCGGCAACGTCTTCTTCGGTGATCAGGGCATCGTCGCGATCGGCGAGATAAAGCCGGAGCTTTTCCAGCTCGCTGGCCAGAAGCAACGTGCCATCCTGCGGTGCCAGCTCTTCGAGCATGGCGAGCGCCTGCGGCGTGAAGGATTTGCCGATTTTTTTCGCTTCAGCGCGCAGCCACGGCGCAATGTCGCGGCCTTTCGGCTGCTGACACTGGGTGGCGTCACAAGCGGCGATGAGCTTTTTGAGAAAAGCTGCAGGCGCATCCTCTGTGGTGTAGCGAAAGATCAGCAGGCTGTCGGGATTGGGCGCGGCGCAAAAATCCAACAGCGCCTGTTCCTCCTCGGCGGTGATGAGCCCCTTTTTGCGCGCGCCGGCGGCGAAAAAGCCTGGCTCGCGCACAACGACAACGCGCCGCTTGGCCATGAACGGCAGACTGCGCGCCAGCACGAGGATCTCCGACAAACGCACCTCTTCACCGTCGATGCGCTCAAGGTTGAAAGGGCGGGTGTCCGCATCCGGAAGCACCCGCTCGATCAGTTGTTCTATGGTTTGGTCCATGCGCAGACCGTCGTTGCCGTAGTACAGGCGCACGCCGCTTGGCAGGCTCATCTACGGCCTCCGCTGTTATGTCCGCCATCCTGGCGTTCTTTGAGACGCTGCTCCAGACCCTGGCGACCGGCGTTCGAGCCAGCAGATGGATTTTTCATGGCACCTTTGCTGAGACCGCTTGCGCCGGCTGGCTTTTTCTGCTGCGGACGTTTCTGCTGTGGCGCCTGTCCGCTCTGATGCGGACGGCTGGCGCGTGCCGGCGGCACTTTCTTGGCGCCTGGCTTGGCTGGGCGGACTGAGCCGCCGCTCTGACGCGGCGAACGCTTTTTCACATTATTGGAGATAAAGATAAAGGTGGCGATGTAGAGCACGATCAGCGCGATCACCAAGAGCCACACCCAGTTGAAGCCCGCCTTCGCAGAATCCAGCGCAACGAGCGGCACCTCGTCGATGGCTTCATCGCCTTCGTAAATGCGCAGCACGCCAACTTCGTCGCCTTCGTTGATCGGCAGCTCAGCCTGATTGATCACAGCCTGGGAGCGATAGTTGGCGCTGTTCCCCTGAGAGGTGGTGATGGCATAATCTGCTGTGGCAGCGATGCGCACAGACTTGTCTTCGCCAAAATTGAGCGTCGTGACAACCTCGTCCTTGCTGATGAGATCAACGATCGACGTGCTGTCGAGCCCGAGATTGAGCGCTTCCTGCATATCGGCGTAGGCGCCATCCTCTGTTTCAGCATCGATCATAGCACCGACGATGGTGCGATGACCCTGACTCAGGCTCGCTGCCAGATTGATCTTCTCACCGCGGCTGAGTCCCAGACCGATGGCCTGTGGCTCCACATTCTGCATGCCGTTGACATTGGTGACGGTGTCCTGGTTCATTTCGCTGTTCCAATCCAGCGTTGGCTGGATCGCCAGCTCCACATATTTCGGCAGGCTGGATGCGTGCGCGGCGAGGATCGCCATATCGCGCGCCGTCGAGGTTTGGTCATCGGCAGAGCCGTAGCACGATGCGAACGTCGTGTCGCTCATGCCGAGCTCCTGCGCCTTGGCGTTCATCTCGTCGACAAACGCCGACTCAGAACCAGCCAGATGGTTGGCTGCAGCGATGGCTGCGTCGTTGGCATTGTAGATGATGATGCCCTGCAGAAGATCGTTGAGATTGATCTTTTCTCCCTTGCGCAGATAGAGACGGTTGCCATTGTTGGCAGCTTCCGGAATCTCCGGCACGGTGACAGAATCGTTGAGGTTTCCTTCCTCGATAATGATGACCGCAGTCATCATCTGCACCAGCGTGCCTGGATCGTAGGATTTGTCATAATTGTTCCCAAACAGAACCTGTTGGGTGTCGCCATCGATGATGGCATAGCTTGCCGCGCCAATTTCCGGCAGATCCTCTGTCAGAACATCGGCGGACGCTGCATTCGGCGCAAGTCCCAGGCACAATGCCAGGACCATGAGCGCCGCTAAAACTCTTTTTTTCATTAAACGCTCACTCCTTGTGATCAGACGGTTCGCATGATCGCTCAAATAATAAAGCTCATAATTACTTTCATTATATCTAAAAAATACCTCGACTGGCTAGTATATAGACGTTACAATTCGATAACAAACCGCCTGTTTCAGGAAAATTTTCATTTATTCCATCCATTACTCATAAACCCCTTGCAAAATTCCGTCGCGTCGTGTATTATAATATTCGTATCTGGGGGTATGGCGCAGTTGGGAGCGCGTCTGAATGGCATTCAGAAGGTCAGGGGTTCGAATCCCCTTATCTCCATCGTAGAAAACTCGTGGTTTTACCGCGAGTTTTTTTATTTGCTCTAACGTTGCTTCGACACACACAAAAAACACCGCAGGCGAAACTGCGGTGTTTTTGTGTAAAGAATTATTCAGCAGCCTGGCCGCTGGTGATTGGCAGCACAGCGCCTTCAAAGTGATCGGTGATGAACTGTTTGCATTCATCGCTGGTGAGCACTTTCTTGATGACCTGAGTCTTTTCGCTGTTTTCTTCGCCTTCACGCACGGCGACGATGTTTGCGTAGGTCTGGGCAGCAAGGCTGTCGGCAGCTTCTACAACGAGGGCATCGTCAAATGCGAGGCCGGCGTCGAGGGCGTAGTTGCCGTTTACAACAGCGATGTCAACATCGGCAAGGGAGCGTGGGATCTGTGCAGCTTCGAGCTCAACGATTTCGAGGTTCTTTGGATTTTCTTCGATGTCGAGCTTGGTTGCGGTGATGTCAGCGCCATCTTTCAGAGTGATGAGGCCGTTTTCCTGCAGCAGCAGCAGCGCGCGTGCTTCGTTGGTGGTATCGTTTGGCACAGCAACCTGAGCGCCGTCTGGGATGGAGTCGAGGTTGTCGACTTTGTCAGAGAAGATGGCCATTGGTTCGTAGTGAACTTCGCAGGCAGCTACGAGATGGGTGCCGTTTTCTTCATTAAAGTTGTCGAGATATGGGCCATGCTGGAAGTAGTTGGCGTCAAGATCGCCAGCTTCCAGGGCGTTGTTAGGCTGTACATAGTCGGTGAATTCAACGACGTCGAGGGTGTAGCCTTCTTCTGCAAAAGCATCGGCAAACTGGTTGAGGATGACGGCGTGTGGGGATGGGGAAGCACCAATGGTGATGGTCTTATCGTCAGATGCGGTGCTTTCTGCAGCAGTGCTGGTTTCAGCAGCGGTGCTGGAAGCGGTTTCTGCAGTGTCACTACCACCGCCGCAGCCAGCGAGCAGGCCGATAGCCAGGGTTGCAACAAGTGCGGATGCGAGCCATTTTCTTTTCTTCATAAATCATTCTCCTTATCTTTTTGGAATTTCTATTTAGTCATTGATGCGCTTATCCGAGCGTTTGGCGATTCTTGAGCCAACAGACTGGATAATCTGCACCATAATCACTAACAATACAACAGTGATCAGCATCGTACCGCTGTCGTAGCGGTTGTAGCCGTAGCGGATGGCGATATCGCCCAGGCCGCCACCGCCGATGAAGCCGGCCATGGCGCTGTAGCCAAGGATCGTCGTCGCGCTCACGAGCACGCCGTTCAAAAGAGACGGCAGCGATTCTGGCAGGAGCACCTTCGTGACGATCTGCATGTTCGACGCGCCCATGGACTGCGCCGCTTCGATCACACCGTGGTCAATTTCGAGGAGTGACTGCTCCACCATACGCGCCACAAACGGCGCCGCCGAAACAACCAGCGCCACGATCGCGGCCTTCGTGCCGATCGTCGTGCCGACGATCATGCGCGTGAACGGCTGGATCGTGATCATCAGGATCAGGAACGGCACAGAGCGCAGGATGTTGACAATGCCGCCAACGATCCAGTTGAGGCTCGCCATCGGGTGGATGCCGTTTTTGTCGCTCATCACAAGGAACACGCCCAGCGGAATCCCGATCAGGTAGCTGATCGCTGTGATCGCCACCGTCATGTAGATACTCTGCCATGTCCCTTCAGCAAGCATCGAGAGCATACCCGGTTCAAGCATCCTGGCTCACCTCCTCCACAGAAATGCCGCGGTCTTCCAGATAGCGCATCACGCGCGCCGATTCCATCACATCTGCCACCTGCACCACCAGTTCGCCGAACGTATCGCCCTCGATCGAGCGCAGATCTGCGTGGATGATGTTGACAGCAATGTGCAGATCCAGGATCATCTGCGCGATCACCGGCTCCAGTGCGTGGCTGCCATTGTAGACAATGCGCAGGAAACGCCCCTCGCCAGGACGATAGCTCACAGGGTCCTCGTCCTCGCGGTAGACAAGCATGCGTGTCGCGTCTGTCTTTGGATGGGTAAAGATCTCCGTCACCGAGCCCACCTCAACAATGCGGTGGTTCGCGATGACTGCCACACGCTGGCAGACCTCCTCCACCACGCTCATCTCGTGGGTGATGATCACAACCGTGATCCCCATTTCCTGGTTCAACCGCTTGAGCAGCGCCAGGATCGACGCCGTCGTCTGCGGGTCAAGCGCCGAGGTTGCCTCGTCGCAAAGGAGCACCTTCGGATTCGTCGCCAGCGCGCGGGCAATCGCCACGCGTTGCTTCTGACCGCCGGAAAGCTGCACCGGATAGGCATTCGCCCGTTCCGAGAGCCCCACGATCTCCAAAAGCTCCAGCGCACGTTTCTGCGCCTCGTCCTTCTTCACGCCAGCGATCTCCAGTGGGAAGCAGACATTTTCCAGCGCCGTGCGCTGCATCAGCAGATTAAACTGCTGGAAGATCATGCCCATCTGCTGGCGCACCTGGCGCAGCTCCTTTTCTGAGAGGCTGCCCAGATCGCGACCGTCAAAGATCACACTGCCGCTTGATGGCTTTTCAAGGAAGTTGATACAGCGCACCAGCGTACTCTTGCCAGCGCCGGAAAGCCCGATAATGCCGAAAAACTCTCCTTCCCTGATGCCGAGATCGATCCCCTCCAGGGCGACCACATCCCGGCCCTTGATCTTAAAGACCTTGTGCAGGTCCTTGATTTGTATGAGGTCCTTCGCCTCTTGCATAAACGTCCCCCTCTTTTATTTCTTATTTCGTGGCTGACGCGGCGTAAGATTCGCCAGATCATACGGCGTTCCCGGATAAACAATGTGGTTCATCCAGTTTGAGAACAGCAAATTCGCATGCCCCCGCCAGCGCACAATCGGTGCAAGATTTGGATCGTCTCCTGGAAAATAATTGTGCGGGAACGGCACATTATCCAGCCCCTTTTTCACATCGCGCTCATATTCCTCCGCCAGTGTCAGCGGATCATATTCAATATGACCGCTCGAAAAATAATGGCGCTGATCGATCGTCGTCGTCAGAAGCGGTCCCGCCTCATCGCTTTGCGCCAGCACCTTCAGATCCGGGCAGGCGACAATATCCGCCGCGCGATTCTCCGTGTGACGGGAATGCGGGCAATAGAACATATCGTCGAAGCCGCGGGTGATGTCGCGGTCGCGAATCAGCCGATGCTCAAACACGCCAAAGAGCTTTTCATCCAGGATGTGTTTTTTGATCCCATAGTAGTAGTAGAACGCCGCCTGACTCGCCCAGCAAATGAAAAAGCTCGAGTAGACATTCGTGTTGCAGAACTCAAACACCTCGCAGAGCTCTTCCCAGTAGTCCACCTCTTCAAAATCCAGCATCTCCACCGGCGCCCCAGTGACAATAAAGCCATCGTAGCGGCGGTCCTTGATATCGCTGAACGGATGGTAGAACTTCAACAGATGATCCTGCGGCGTGTTCTTGCTCTTGTGATTCGTTGGCATCACAAGATCAATATCCACCTGCAGCGGCGTGTTCCCGATCAGCCGCAGAAACTGCGTTTCCGTAGCAATCTTTTTTGGCATCAGGTTCAACAGCCCAATATGCAGCGGACGAATGTCCTGGGTGCGGGCGCGCTCCTCATGCATCACAGGGATAAATTCCTGCTTCAACGTCTCCGTAGCCGGAAGATCCACAGGGATGATAACAGGCATAGCGTCCTCCTTCCTTCTTTAGTTCACATGCGGGACTCCCCGCTTACACCAGAAAGGAACTCAGACCTGTGCCAGCGCCTGTTCGATATCTGCAATGATATCGTTGATGTCCTCGATACCCACGCTGAAACGGATCAGGTTTGGACGCACACCAGCCTTAACCAGCGCTTCGTCGTCCAACTGACGGTGCGTCGTGCTTGCAGGATGCAGCATATGGCTGCGCAGATCGCCAACGTGTGTTACCAGCGTCGTCAGCTTCACACTGTCGATCACCTTTTTCGCCGCAGCGCTGCCGCCCTTAGGCCCAAACGCCACAACCCCCGAGCAGCCATTTGGCAGATATTTCTGCGCCAGCTCGTAGTTTGGATCGCTTTCAAGCCCAGGATAGCTTACCCATTCCACCTTCTCGTGCTGGGAAAGATATTTCGCAACAGCCAGCGCATTTTCGCTGTGACGCTGCATACGCACAGCCAGCGTTTCGCAGCCAAGGTTGATCAGGAATGCATTGAACGGACTCATCGTCGCGCCAATATCACGCAGAAGCCCAGCGCGCGCCTTCGCAATGAACGCAGCGTTGCCGAAAGCTTCCGTATAGACCAGACCATGATAGTCCAGATCCGGCGTCGTCAGCTCAGGATATTTGCCATTGTCCCAGTTGAAATTGCCGCCATCAACAAGCACCCCGCCCACGCAGGTCGCATGGCCATCCAGATACTTCGTTGCAGAATGGACCACAATGTTCGCGCCAAATTCGATCGGACGGCAGAGATAAGGCGTAGGGAATGTATTGTCCACGATCAGCGGCACATCCGCCCACTTCGCCAGCGTGCTCATCTTGTCCAGATCCAGCACATCCAGCGCAGGATTGCCCAGCATTTCGCTGAAAATGCAGCGCGTTTCCGGACGGATGTACGTTTTCATCTCCTCCAGCGAAAGCGTTGGCTCAATAAATGTCACCTCAATCCCCATGCGTGGCAGCACACTCCCAAGGAGCGTATGCGTCCCGCCGTAGAGATTGCTCAAAGCCAGCACATGCTGACCAGCGCGCGTGATATTGATGATCGAAAACAGCGTCGCCGCCTGACCAGAAGACGTCGTCAGCGCACCAACACCGCCCTCCATCAGCGCAATCTTCTCCTCCAACCAGGAGAGAGACGGATTGCCAAGACGCGTGTACATTGGCGTACCCTGCTTCAGGTCAAACACATCCGCCAATTCATCTGCACTGTCGTATTTGAATGTCGTCGACTGCACAATCGGCATCGTGCGGCACTCAGCATTGCCAGGAATATACCCACCCTGAATGCACTGCGTCGCCACAGACGTGTTCTTCAATTCTTCATTGTTCATCGGAATACCTTCTTTCTGAATAATTTCTCATAAAAACAAAATAACCATTTCCGGCAGGAAATGGTGTACGATATCGATCACTTATCTGCCAGACATTGTCTGCTGGATTTAGCACATCACCACAAAGGCTGTTGCCGGGCTTCACTGGGCCAGTTCCCTCCGCCGCTCTTGATAAATGTTATTTTGTTAGAACAAGTATAGAGGATAATCCGAGGAAAGTAAAGGGAAATGTGCCAAACTTAGATAAATCCCGCTTATATTTATGCACGCGCACAAAGTCAGCGCAGCGCACTCCCAACTACCTCTCATGCCCGCTCCAACTCATGCCGCGTCAGCTGCTCATAGTGCTTGTAGAGCGCGCCAAAGCGGTAGCGATAATTCCGCTTCCACGGCTTCGCCTTCCCGCAGAAATGGAGGATCGCTGTGTGCGCCATCACCCAGTCCATATCAACCTCACCTCCAGAGGTCACAAAGTAGCCGTGGTAATCCCGCGCGTCGTAATTCCAGCGCACATCCGAAAGCGGCAGCACACGATCGCCAAAGAGGGCATTCAGCATGTCCTGATCCGGCAGGATGAGCGTATTCATATGCGCTGCAGCGTAGTCGAACAATTCCTGCGGCACGATCTCCTGCCGGCAGCGCGCGAGATCCATGAGCAGCACACCGGAATTAAAATAATCGTTCTCCACGCCCAGCCGCACACGGTTCACACTCGAAACCAGCTCCGTTTTCCCTGTGTGCGCACAGGCTGCAAAAAGATGGCCGTCCAGCTCCGTCTCCCAGAGCGGGCGCAGAGGATTGATGACGAGAATGTCCGGATCGAGATAGAGCACGCGCTCCACATCCGGCGGCAGAAGATGACCAGCCAAGAGCCGGTAATACATTTCTTGAGGATATTGTTTCGTCACCGGCGCTTCGGCGAAAAGTGATTCATCCACCGCTACCGACGAAAAATTCCAGACATAAGCATCACAGCGCCGCGCGATCTCATTCAGCTCCGACCGTGAAAGCGAACGATGCATCAGATAGACACAAAAATCCTCGTCCTGATTGTTCAGACGAATCGATGTCAGCACCACATGGAGCCGCGGCAGATAGTTTGCGTCGAGGGTAAAAAGTAAATTGATCCTATTCATTTTGTCCATGGTCGATCCTTTCTCTTCTCTAAAGATAGCATAATATTTTTTCCCAGCCTGCATACCATCATAAAATAAAAAGGTATTGAGCAAAGTGACGCAAAAGCGGCGAATTGCTCAATACCCACCTCCATTACTCATTTTTCATTGCGCGAAGTGTAGAGCGCTAACGATTCAAAATCTCCATAAATTCCTTCCCAGTGATCGTCTCCTTCTGATAGAGATATTCTGACAGCTCGCGCAGCTTGTCGCGGTTTTCCAGGAGGATCTTGCCCGCTTTGTCGTGCTCGCGCTGCACCAGCGCAACCACCTGCTCGTCGATCTTCGTCTGGGTTTCTGCCGAGCAGGCCAGCGACGCATCGCCGCCAAGATACTGGTTTGTCACTGTTTCCAGCGCCACCATGCCAAAATCCTTGCTCATCCCATAGCGGCTGATCATCGCGCGCGCCAGCTTTGTCGCCTGTTCAATGTCGTTGGCTGCTCCCGTAGAGATCGTCCCCAGCATAACCTCCTCCGCAGCGCGGCCGCCTGTCAGCGTGGCGATCTTGTTCTCCAACTCCTCCTTCGTCATGATGTAGCGCTCATCCTCATCCACCTGCATCGTGTAGCCCAAAGCCCCAGACGTGCGCGGAATGATCGTGATCTTCTGCACCGGCGCCGAGTGCGACTGCAGCGCCGCAACCAATGCATGGCCAATCTCGTGGATCGCCACCGTCCATTTTTCCGAGTCCGAAAGGATCGCATTCTTTTTCTGGTAGCCCGCAATGACCACTTCAATGCTCTCCTCCAGATCCGCCTGCGTCGCAAATTTGCGCCCATCGCGCACCGCGCGCAGCGCTGCCTCGTTGACAATATTCGCCAGCTCCGCACCACTCGCACCACTCGCCATGCGGGCGATCTTGTTGAAATCCACGTCGCTTGCAACCTTCACCTTACGCGCGTGCACCTTGAGGATTTCTTCGCGGCCTTTGAGGTCTGGCAGCTCCACTGGCACGCGGCGGTCAAAACGTCCCGGACGCGTCAGCGCAGGGTCCAGCGATTCCGGACGGTTCGTCGCCGCCAGAATAATCACGCCGCTGTTGTCCTCGAAACCATCCATCTCCGTCAACAGCTGGTTCAGCGTCTGCTCACGCTCATCGTTGCCGCCAAAATTGCCCGCATTGCGCTTCTGGCCGATGGCATCGATCTCATCGATAAAGACAATGCACGGCGCTTTTTCCTTCGCCTGCTTAAAGAGATCGCGCACCTTCGATGCACCCATCCCCACAAACATCTCGACAAATTCCGAACCACTCATCGAGAAAAACGGCACATTCGATTCGCCAGCGACAGCTTTCGCCAGCATCGTTTTCCCCGTCCCAGGAGGGCCCACCAAAAGCACGCCCTTTGGCATCGACGCGCCAATCTCTTTGTATTTCGACGGATTGTGCAGATAATCCACAATCTCCTGCAGATTTTCCTTCGCTTCATCCTCGCCAGCGACATCCGCAAAGCGGATCCCCTCCGAGGATTTCACATAAACCTTCGCATTCGACTTGCCCATGCCAAACATCATCGAATTCGCGCCACCAGCATTTTTCATCAAGCGCTTGCTCATCCACTGACCCAGCGCAAAGAAGATCAACAACGGAATCCCCCAGCTGATCAGAAAGCTCATCAGCGGGCTCATCTGCTCCACAATATCCGAAGAAAATTTCGCGCCGCTGTCGTAAAGCCGCTGTGTCAGCTGCGGATCGTCCATGATCCCCGTCTTATAGATCTTGCTCTCATCCTTATTCGTGAAGACAATCTGGTTTTGTTCCACCTCCACCTTGCCAATCTCGTGCTTTTCCGTCATCTGCATAAACGTGCCATAGTCCACCTCCTGCACCTGACGCTCCGTCAGATACGGCATCGCAAACATGTTCAGCAACAGCAGCACGATCAGCACGATCCCATAGTAGAAATACATCGGCCGCTTCGGATTTTTTACCTCATTCATCTTTGTTCCTTTCTTCCTCATACTGCATATCCAGCGCCGTCGCCGTCGCCAGAAGCGCATAGCGCATCGCCTGCGCCGCAAAATCGATCGCATATTCCGCATAGAGTGCCGCTTCGTCGCTCTTCGACGCACCGCCAGCCACAGCTGACCAGTTCGTCTTCAGCGAATCGTGCAGAATATCCGCCGCCCTGCGGCAGTATTCCAGCTGCACCTGCGACAACTGCTGACCCGTCAGAAAACGCATCGCCTTCGCACGGTTTTTCAGCTCCACGATCACATCCGCCCATTCCGCCTCCAGATGCGCGCGCGCCCTGCGCACCTCATCCGGATCCGCACTCTCAAGCTCCGCAATATGTCGCTGCATCAGCGCCGCCTTTTCCGCCAGATCTTCCAGCTTCGCTGAAAATAATCCAATATTTTGTTCCATAGGTGAAAACCTCCTTTATACCCACCGTTATACCACCAATTCCCGCCGCGCACCACTGCCAATATCTCCCATCTGTCCTGACACATCCACCAATCCGTCAAAATTTTTGACAAATCTCGCCAACTGTAAAACAAAATTTCTCCGCAACCCCACGTAGCGCAAACGCAACCATCAGTTTCTGGTAAAATCGCCTGAAAAAGTTTATCCTTATAATGAAAACCGTGCTACAATAAAAGCAAACCAAACGGAGGCGATCACATGACATTGGGAGAAACAATCCGCACCCTGCGCAAAAATGCTGTACTCTCGCAAGAAGCCCTCGCCGAAAAGCTCGGCGTTTCCAGGCAAGCCGTCAGCAAATGGGAAAACGACAACGGCATGCCCGAAACAGAAAAACTCATCGCCATGGCCAAACTCTTCGACACCAGCCTAGACGATCTCATCGGTGAAGAAAAATCCGCGCCAACATCCCCCACCGCTGAAAACAGCACACAAACGCATATCGACCCCTCCGCCGTCACCCTTGACGTCGCCCGGAGCTTTCTCGATTACCAAAGCCATCGCCTGCAGCGCGTCGCGTTGGCTGCACTGCTCATCATCGGCAGCTCGGCGCTGGCGTTCAGCAGTTTTTCTGGCATCATCATGCTCCTCTGGATGCTCATCATCATCGTCGCCGTCGCCCAGCTCATCCTCGCTTATGCCATCGCCGATCCCTACCGCGCTCTGCGCCACACGCCGCTCGCCCTCACCCCAGACGCGCGCACCGAACTCACCGGCCGTTTCACCGACGAACAGCCAAAACTGCAGCGTCTGCTTTTCTGCGGCATTTTTCTCGTCGGCGTAGGCTTCTGCCTAGCGCCGCTCCTCGCGACAAACGATCAACCGCTTACCGACGATCTCATTTTCGCCGGTGGCATGATCTTCGCCGGCGCCGGTGCCTACCTCTGCATCTACACCGGCGGCCTTCTGCGGACCTATCGCCAATTGCTCGAAACAGAACCCCTCACAAAGGAGTGACCACCCATGAAACGCATTTTTCTCCTCATCCCCCTGCTCTTCGCCCTCCTCGCATTTGCCGGCTGCAGCAGCGCAGATGACAGCGACATCTCTGCCAGCGATCTCGAAAAAGCCCAGGCCATCGCCGTCATTGATTCGAACGGCACCACCCTCCAGGTCATCACCGATCAAAGCGAGATCAACAACTTCGTCACCAACCTCGACGTCGACCACTGGGAGCTCAGCGACCTTCCGTCAGACGCACAGATCATCGGTCAGTTCGGTCTCTCCCAGGAAAAAACCATCCACTTCGGTGAAAAAGAGCACGACGATACCCTCTACGACGTCGCTCAGCTCACCCTCTACGACACCAAAACCCTCCGCACCCACCTCCTCGGCTTCAATTTTGACTTCGCTCTGCCAGATGACGCCTACGAATATCTCGCAGCGTATTTTGCGTAGAGCATATAGTAAAAGCAGTGTCAACCGCGTTTAACTAACGCCAATTGACACTGCTTTTATTTTCCTGCGTTGTCTTTTCTAGTAATCTGTCATGCGAAATATTTGCGCATTAACAACAGGTTCGATCAGCAAACCTCAATCTCATTTGTGCGCTGAACACGCAGCTTCCAATTTGCAGAAACTGTTTGCAGATCGACCAGTCTGTGATACAGTCCGTTTTCTTTCATTAATTTCTCGTGCGTTCCGTTTTCAACCACAGTACCATCCGCCAGGACAACAATATTATCGGCAGCTTCCACCGTTCTCATTCTATGGGCGATGATAAGAACTGTCTTTCCTCGTACCAGCCGAGATATTGCGTTTTGAATTTCAGTTTCGTTATCTACATCAAGAGAAGCAGTGGCTTCGTCCAGAAGAATAACTGGTGCATCCTTCAACAGAGCTCGGGCAATAGCGAGCCGCTGACGCTCACCGCCAGAAAGCGTGGCTCCGTTTTCACCGATCACCGTCTGATAGCCGTCGGGGAGTTTTGAAATAAATTCATCACACTGCGCCGCTTTTGCCGCAGCAACCACTTCCTCATCCGTAGCATCTTTTTTACCGATGCGAATATTTTCCATGATGGTGTTGTTAAACAGCACAACATCCTGGAAAGCGATTTGTCAAGGGTGCTTTTTACCAAAAAACACGTGTGAGACAACGAAGCGAGTAACACGAATGTTCCGTCTATAATCTGCAATATACCGAGGATAAAAAAGTGGTTCCTTTCGCCTCAAACCGGGCATCCCCCTGGTGAGCTTTTGCCACGGCCCGGATGGAGCTGAGGCCCACACCGGGCGCACCCGCCCGCTTACTGGAGAGGAACTTCCCGTCCTCCTGCCGCGCCTGCCCGTCAAAGCTGTTGTCCATGGTGATGGTCAGGACGCCGTACTCCAGGGAACTGTTCAGCCGGATAAATTTCTTGCCCTCAGCCATGCGTCTGCAGGCTTCCACCCCGTTTTCCAGCAGATTGGCGAACACGACACACAGGGCGCGGTCATCCAGATTTTCGTTCTGCGCGGGGACCGTCAGCCGGGCGGTAAAGGCAATGCCCTCCCTCTTACAGCGGGAGGCGTAGTGGGACACCACCGCATTGACGGTGGGGTTTTCGCAATAATCCCGGACGGCGGCGGGGATGTCCCGGATCAGTTTAGAGAGATAGGCGGCCAGCCTGGGGTTCTCGTCTCCGGCCATGGCCTGGATCGCGGTCAGATGGTGGCGCAGGTCGTGGCGCATCTGCCGGGTCTGTTCGGCGGTCTCCATGAGGAGTTGGCCGCGCTTGCTCTGCTCCGAGGTCTGTATCTCCAGAAGTTCTTTATCAAACATCAACTGCTGCTCCAGAGCTACCTGCCTGCGCAGACTCTCCAGAAATTGCAGCAGGACATAGTAGGTCACCATCACGCAGATCAGCAGACTGACCCGGAAAAAGAGAAATTCCCAGCGTTCCGCGCTGTCCTGCCGGTAGGCGTTGGTGAACAGAATGGTCATCACGGTGAGCAGACCCGGCACCAGCCAGATCACCCGCCACAACCTGGGGGCATCGGTCTGGTAGATCTGTCGCATGGACGGTCCACACACCCGAAACAGCAGCGGCAGGGAGATTGAGCCTAAGAGCAAGGCGCACACGCTGCTCTCCCAGCTCTGGGAGAGGGTGGAAAACAGCCGGACGGTCAGGAAGGACGAAATGCCCCGGATCAGCAGCAGGTAGTCCACCGCGAGGATAAAAACTGAGAGCAGCCGGAAAAAGTCCAGCCAGGAGCAGCAAAGGAAGATCCCAAAGCCGAGGAAGGAAAACAGAATTTCCAGACCGCGAAAGCCGATACCATTGGCAATGCAGGCAGCGGCCGCCGCCGTTTTGCACAGGACATTGCAGAGCATCAGTACCGTCCTTCTGGAGCGCCAGGGAAAGTGCCAGAGCAGAGCCAGGGGCAGGACATGACCGGGCAGCGTGGTGCAGAAAATATAAAATAACTGCTCCATCATCCATCCCCCCTTGTCCGTGCAAACAGAAAGTCCTCATAGGCTCGTTTGGCCTTTGAACGGTTTGATATGCTCCCCATAGAGTAGATACTCGAAATAACAAAAATCGAGCCTACACTATGGGGAGCTATTATTATGCGCAATACTAAATTAACAAACCAGGAACGAATAGCGGCCGTTAAAGAATACCTGGATGGAAAAAGCAGCCTATCATCCATAGCCAATAAATATGGGATAGCTGAGTCCTCTCTTCGTGCCGCTGTCAGTCTTTACAACAGTCGGGGCGAAGATGCATTACGTTCTCCCGCCAAGAATACCTATTATCCAGCAGATCTCAAGCGTCAGGCTGTGGAAGCCTACCTTGCCGGCGAAGGCAGCCAACAAGATATTTGCAATAGATTCCATATCCGTTCAAGAACACAACTCCGAGATTGGATCAAGTTGTATAATGGTCATAATGATTTTCGGTCGCATCGCGGCCATGGGAGTGAGATCACTATGACCAAAGGAAGAAAAACGACGCTGGATGAACGCATTGAGATCGTCAGTTATTGCATGGAGCATGGAAAAGATTACCAGCTAACATGCCAAAAATATGCTGTGAGCTACAATCAGCTCTATAGCTGGGTACGAAAATACGAAGAAAAAGGGATCGAGGGATTGGCAGACAATCGTGGGCGAAAGAAGCCAGAATCTGAAATGGATGAAAATGATCGTCTGAGGGCTGAGAACAGATTATTAAAAGCCGAAAACAGACGACTCGAAGTGGAGCTGGCTATCATAAAAAAATTAGAGGAAATAGAAAGGAGGCGACGCTGAGCGGCGTACGTCAGGAGGATAAATATCTGGTGATCGTTGAATTAAACGATGGGGCAGAATATACCGTAGCAGAACTTTGCCGCGCCCTTTCCCTGAATCCTTCTAGCTATTACAAATGGAAGAAACGTGAGAAAAGTGCCAGTGAGATTTTAAATGGGGAGATCCTTGCAGAAATGGTCACCATCTATGAAGAGCATAACAAAACCTATGGTTACCGCAGAATCATGGATGAGTATAACGAGACCCATGGGACACAGTACAACGAGAAACGATTCCATCGTCTGGCAAAGCTTGCAGGATTACAGGCGATCATTCGCCGCAAGAAGCCAGCTTACCAATACCATACAGAAGAACAGATCGCAGAAAACATACTGGCAAGAGACTTTACTGCAAAACACACAAACGAAAAATGGCTCACAGATGTTACAGAAATGACCTATGGCAATGGGCAGAAACTCTATCTCAGCGCTATTCTTGACCTGAAAGCCAATGATATCGTTGCCTATGCCATAGGAGGGAGCAACAACAATCATCTCGTATTTACAACCCTTAATCTCGCCTTGGAAAAATATCCCGATGCACATCCCTTGATTCACAGCGACGGAGGGTTTCAGTACACCAGTAAAAGCTTCAGGTTGAAGCTCCATGCAGCAGGCATGGTACAGAGCATGTCCAGGAAAGGGCAATGTATCGATAATGGACCGATGGAAGGATTTTGGGGAATACTGAAAGCAGAGATGTACTACCTTAACACCTTTGATGACTATGAAAGTTTAGAGAGAGCGATAGAGGAATTCATCTACTATTACAATAACAAACGGCGACAGCGAAGATTGGATCGTTTGCCGCCATTGGAATACCGAAGAAGAATGGAAATGAGCAACTAAAAAACTGGAACCCTGAGATGGATTCCAGTTCGTTTGAAGCAATATTTTTGTTATTTACCTTATCTACTTGACAGTCTACTTGACAGGGGGCGGTTCATATCTGTATTATGATACCAATACCAAAACATGGCAAACCGGCACAATATCCAGCGGCGATTACACCACCGCCTCATTCACCGCCAGTAGTCGGGGTACGGCCGGGAATACCACGTGGTATGTAGCCAATAGTACTGGTAACATTGCAGGAAGGAACACCATTCAGGTCAATGGAGACGTCCGCCTGATCCTGGCCGCAGGCAGCAACATTTCACTTATAGACATCCCTCTGAACATCACGGATGGCAGCAGTCTGACCATTTACGGCCAGGATAGCAGCAGCGGCCGCCTGTCTGTGACGCCTTTTAGCGGCAGCGCCATCATCCTGGGCAGCGGCAGCAGCCTGACCATCCACAGCGGTAACCTTACACTCCAGACTGGTCTTGCAACAGGCATTTCTGTAGGCAGCGGCACCCTCACCATCTATGGGGGCTCTGTTAGTACCATAAGTAAAGTAACCCCCCTGGTATCTCTGTCTCTTCGGGCGGCACCCTTAACATCTACGGCGGTACCCTTACCAGCCGGGATATTTATGCCGGTACAGGCAGCATTACCGGCGAGGCGGGCAGTTCCATCAACATCAACGGCAACGCCGTGATCACGGGGAACATCAGCGGTGCCGACAACGACGATAGCTGGAATGCCATCATCAACAGCACGATGATCGGCACCGTCACCAACTGCTATTCGGATACCAAGGTGGTCGGGAACCAGGGAGGCAAGGTGAACGGCGGCGGCGTCAAGGACGCCGGGGCTTTCGCCTCCGGCGAAGTGGCTTATCTGCTCAACGGCTCCAGTTCGGACAGCCCCGTCTGGTATCAGAATCTGGACAACGGCCAGACGGTTGACTCCTATCCCGTGCTGGACAGTAGCCACGGCACCGTCTACTGCATTGAAGGAGACCCTGCCTCCTACAGCAACGACCCAAACGGCAATCCTGCCCAGGTCATCAGCGTGGACATCACCTGGGGAGAATTAAGCTTTACTTACAGCGACGGCACCTGGAATCCGGACACCCATACTTATGATGGCGCGGGCTGGAATGTGGATGAAGAAGGTGGTAATTCCATCAAGGTGGAGAATACCGGTAATACCGATGTGAATGTTACTTACGAATACAAGGCAGAAGAAACTGGCATCACCGGCAGCTTCACTGATGGGGAGAACCCGGTTTCCACCCCCGTGGCCCTGCCTGCAAATAAGAGCAGCACCGTTTATCTGATTTTGGCTGGCAAACCGGGAAAAGAACTGGAGAAAGCCATCATCGGCAGCGTGACCGTAACGATTGGAGGTGAGAGCGAATGAAGGGAAAGAAAATTTTGATTCCTGTGCTGCTTCTGATTACGTTGATTGCCATCGGCGTGACCATCTGGGCCTTGTGCTTCCGGGACACGGCCCCGGTCCTGGCTCCGGATTACGCCCCGGTGGAGGAGGAATCCAATGCCCAGCCCATTGAGGACGACAGCGATGAAAAGCTGGAGACTGAAGAAGGCGGCGGGGCGGCAAGCCTCACCTATTCCAATGAGGTCGCCATCGACCTGTCCGATAAAGCGGCCAGCCTTGTTTTTGCCAATCCCGGCAAGTCGGTGCAGGATATGGTGGTGCAGATCGTCATCGACGATACGGTGATCGTCCAGTCCGGAACCTTAAAGCCGGGCAACCAGGTCACCACCCTGAACCTGCTGGACGGAGCAGAAAAACAGCTCCAACCCGGCGGGTATGACGGCAAATTTGTCGTGTTCTACTATGACCCCGACACCGGCGAAAAAGCCGTGGTCAATACCGAGATCCCTATCACCATTACGGTGCAGGAATAACTAAAACATGATGATTGAGGAGGAACGATCCATGAAGAAATTGATTGCAACCGCTCTGGCATTGACTATGACCCTGAGCCTGAGCACTACCGCTCTGGCCGCCGGCAATGTGGACGGCGCCGGCGTAGGTTTACAGGATCCCATTGATGTCACCGTCAAATACAACGACAGTGCCACGGATCCTACCGTGTACAGCGTGGATCTCACATGGGAGGATATGACCTTTACTTACAACGAATCCGGCACCAGAACCTGGGATCCGGACACCCACACCTATACGGATCCCACCTCTGCCGGTTGGGATAAGTACACCGCTGCGGTTACGGCCACCAACCACTCCAACGCCCAGGTTATGGTCAGCTTTACCTATACCCCGCAGGGCGATACCGGCGTGACTGCCTACATGACCAAGCGCAACTTCATATTGGCTGCCGGTAAGGAAGATAGGCCTAACGACACTGACACGAACAGCGTTGATCTGACGATCGACGGCAGCTCAAAGCCCAACAGTTCCGTTACCGCAGAGGGCGTTACCATCGGTACCATCACGGTCACCATCGAGTAACAGTAAAGCTATCATAAAGGAGAGAATATCCTGAACATGAAAAAATTGGTTTCCATGCTGGTTGCCGCCGCTCTGGTTTGCACCATGAGCACCACTGCCTTTGCCGCAGATCAGGACGGCGTAGGCACCGGCAGTTACTCCGCTAATGTCAAGGGTACCTATCAGGCTGGCGGTTCCGGCGCTGTTGTATACAGCGTGGACATCGCCTGGACCGACATGAGCTTTACTTATACCGGCGCCGGTGGAGGTACCTGGAACCCGGAGACCCACCAGTATAGCGGAAGCTCTGAGGGGGCCTGGACTGCCAGCAATGACTCCATCACCGTGACCAACCACTCTAACGCCGCAGTCGAGGCCACTGCTTCCTATCAGGCCGAAACCGGCTATGAGAGCACCACCATGACCTTCGGCAACAACGGGGCCACGGTAGCTACCGCCGTGGGTACAGAAGTTGCTTCGGCTCCCAGCGCCACCATCACCGTTACCCCCGGCGGAACCCTTGCCGAAAGCGCCAATGGCGGCAAGATTGGTACCATCACCGTAAGCATCGCTGCTGCGGGGTAATCAACAGCTTCAGTTGTCAAGGGACAGGAAAAATCCGTCCCTTGACCTCTGATGTCCGGGCATTGGCTCAGCCAGTGTCCAGACATGAGGGAAAGGAGTGTGGTGTCGTTTTGGCGCAGCAAAAACATAGAAAAAATTGGGCTGTACCCGTTTTGGTGATAGTCTGCCTGCTGTGTCTGGCGATGATGGCCGCAGCTCTGGTATATACACAAAGCCCCGCACAGGGGGAATTTACCCCGCCGCCTTTTGAGGAATCGGCTGTGTCCGGTATCCCGGAAGTACCGGAAGAACTGGGCTGGCAGGAGTTGGACGCCCAGGTATTCCGGGTGTCCGTATGCGGAGCTGTGGTGCTGGAAGGCAGCCAGGCCGACGTGTGGCTCACCAACCCGGAGAGCAACATCGTTTGGCTCAAGCTGCGGATAATGGATGAAAATGGAACTGTTCTGGGTGAGACCGGACTGATCCGGCCCGGGGAATATGTGCAGTCCGTCATCTTTGACACGGTCCCGGCGCCCGGCACGGCGATTTCCATGAAGCTGATGGCCTATGAGCCGGAGACCTACCATTCCGCTGGTGCTGTCACTCTGAATACCACGATACAATCAGGAGGCTGAGATGAAGAAACTGTTTCAGACTATTTTTGTGTCGGCGCTGTCTATCCTATTGTTTACGATGCCGGCATTTGCCGCCGCACCGGAGGCAGAAGAAATTCCGGTGGTGGCGCAATCTGTTCAGGAGACAGCTTGGGCAGAAGCTACTGTCGTAGATGGTCAGGCCAGCGTCCAGCTGGAGGATGGCGTACAGGTTACGGTGAAAAACTTCTGCACAAATGTACCAAACATTTCACTAAACCAGCCAACAACACAAAAGCAGCCTGTCAGAGGATCGTCTCCTGCCGACAGGCTGCTCTTTCATTTATGTCAATCATTCCCCGTCCCAGATGCGCACGTTGTTTGCGTAGGCATCTTCTTCGGGCACCATATAGTGGTAGATTTTCTCCATCGCTTCGCGCACGCTTTCGCGCGCGGGATCGCTGGTAAGCACCCAGTAATGCTCGCCAAAAACGTGGGCTTCGGTGCAGGTGCGCACGAAACCAAGGCGTTCATAGAAACGCTGGCGGCGTTCTCTGGTGGCGCGGTCGTCATCGTCGAGGGCGTCGTCGACGGCTTCGATCTCAAGCATAATGGCGGGATAGAGATCCTTCGCTTCCATGATCGCCGAAAGGAAACGCGAGCCCAGTCCTTCGCCGCGGTGGCTGGCGACGACGGCAAGATAATCCATGAGCACTGGCGTGCCGGCTGTGCAGGTGCAGGCGTACGCGAGCAGTGCCCCGGTTTCATCGTCGTAATATCCGAGCGCATCGTAATGGCCGTCGGCCTGCATGCGCAGCATGGCCTTGAGGGGTTTGAGCTCAGCGCGTGGAAAGGTATCCTTCATCTCGCGCTCGTAAAGATCCTTGAGGGTCTGGGCGTCGAGTTTTTTTATCATGCTATCAATACTCCTTCATCAATTCTTCTAAGATCTGCGCCACACCATCCTGATCGTGCGGCGGTGCAATGCGGTCTGCGGCGGCTTTGAGATGATCGGCACCGTTTTCCATGGCGACACCAAGCCCAGCAAGCTGGAGCATGCCGAGATCGTTGTCGGCATCGCCAAATGCAGCCAGTCCGTCCGGCGCAAGTCCGAGCCGTTCGAGCACAACGGCGAGCGCTGGTCCTTTGCCGGCGTGCTGGTCGGCAACTTCGATCAAACGATCCAGCGACGAGGTGACATAAATTCCTTCGACTTCGCGCTCAAGCCGCTGCCAGAGCTGCTCCTTCAGCGCCTGATCGGCGATGGAAAGTCCCAGGCTGTCGATCTCGCCGGTATGCATGCGCACAAATGCCGCCAGATCGTCAACAGGCGTGCGTGTGCTCGTGAGATAATGAAACGATGATCCCAAAACGCCAAAACGCGTCGGATCGTTGAGATAGGCTCTGTTGGCAAACGCACGTCCGGCGATGAAAAGCTCGTAGCCCACAGGATAATACTGCGCCACATGCAAGATCTCGTCGAGGCTTTCTGGCTGCAGACTGCAGTGATAAATGTCGCGACCTGTCAGCTTGTCGTAGATACGCACACCGTTTCCCGTGATCACATAGCGCACCGCATCGAGCGCCAGCACCTCCGGCGGGATCGTCGAAAACGGGCGCCCACTGGCCACGATCACGGGGATCCCGACGCGTGCCATCTCTGCCATCACCGCACGCGTGCGGCTTGAGAGATGAGAATGGGCATCGAGCAGCGTCCCGTCGAGATCAAAAGCAGCGCAGGTAAAACGTCTCAGCGTCACAGCGTCTGCCCCCTTTCCTTATTCAGCGAACCATTCGTCGATCTTGATCTCGCTGAAATCGTTGATGTAATAATTTCCAGCAGCATGGATTTCCGCATCGTGGTCCATCTGCGTGTCGTCCTGCACAGCAACCGTCACCAGCCCGTTTTTTCTGGCGCGCTCCAGCGCATAGAGCGCATCGTCAAAAAAGAGCACATTCTCTGGCGCGCAGCCCAGCTTTTCGCAGGCTAGCTTAAAATAGGCGTCGCTGTTTTTCGAATGGCCGCTGTTGTCCACCGTCTGCACAAAGAGGAAATAATCGCGCAGCCCCAGACGCTTCAGACACATCTCCAGCAGATAAGCGTCCGTCGACGAGGCCACCGCCATTGGCACCCCACGCTCGCGCAGCGCATCCAGCACCTCGCGCACATGCGGCTTCAGCGCGAGGCGTTCGCTGTAATTTTCTTCCAACGTTGCGCTGAACTTTTTCGCCAGCTCCTCCGCGCCGACACCGTTCAAAAACGTGTCCGCGTAGAATTTTGCCGCATCCTCGTGACTCATGCTTGCCGTTTCGCGCTCCGCTTCACGCGGCAGATCAACACCATAGCTCGCCATCACATCCGTCGCCAGATTGATCCACATCGGCATCGAATCCAACAGCGTTCCGTCACAATCAAACAAAGCGTATTTCATTCATTTTCCTCCATCGTTGTCGAGTAGTTTCATACTCACGATTATAGCAAATAATCGTCAAGACTTGGCGAATTTTTGCGAAAAAATTCCCTACAACAGCGCCCCTCCTGCATAAATTTTCACAGTGGCTACAAGTTTTCCCAATGTTATGCTATAATGATAGAAAGCTCCTATGGAAAGGAAGGTTTTATCCATGCACAACGAACCACTTCTCGAGATCGACAAGCTGCGCGCCTCCATCGCCAGCAAGATCCACTATCTTAAAGAAAACAATTCCATCGCACCGGAATTGTATGCGCAATATGACATCAAACGCGGACTGCGTAACGCCAACGGCACCGGCGTCCTCGTCGGCATCACCCGCATCTCCGATGTACGCGGCTACACCGTCGAAAACGGCAAGAAAATTCCATGCGAAGGCCAGCTCATGTACCGCGGCATTCCGATCACCGACCTCGTCGGCGGCTTCGAACGCGAAAACCGCCTCGGTTTTGAAGAAGTCGTCCACCTCCTGCTCTTTGGTTCCTTGCCAAACCGCCAGGAGCTCGACTGGTTCTGCGGCACCCTGCAGCGCCGCCGCACCTTCCCGGATAATTTCAAGGAAGACATCTTCCTGCGCATCCCAAGCAGAAACCTCATGAACAAGCTGCAGCGCGTCGTGCTCTCCCTTTATTCCTACGACGAAGATCCTGACAACATCGAGCTCGGCAACGTCCTCGCGCAGTGTCTCGACCTCATCGCCAAAATGCCGCTCATGGTCGCTTACGCCTACGCTGCCAAAGAGCACTATTTCAACGACAAGAGCCTGATCATGCATCAGCCCCTCGCCGGCGGCAGCACCGCTGAAAATATTTTGCACCTCATTCGCAAGGACAGCGAATTCACGCCGCTTGAAGCAAAAATTCTCGACCTCTGCCTGATCCTCCAGGCCGACCACGGCGGCGGTAACAACTCCGCCTTCGCCACCCACGTCGTTTCTTCTTCCGGCACCGACACCTACTCCGCCATCGCCACCGCCATCGGCTCCCTCAAAGGGCCACGCCACGGCGCCGCCAACCAGCGCGCCCACGCCATGGTCAAAGACATCCAGACCCACGTGCAGCACTGGAACGATGACGGCGAAGTCGCCGATTATCTGCGAAAGATCCTCGCCGGTGAAGCCTTCGACCGCTCCGGTCTCATCTACGGCATGGGCCACGCCGTCTACACCTTGAGCGACCCGCGTGCCGAGCTGCTCAAGGACAAAGCCGCTGCGCTTGCTGAAGCCACCGGCTTCCAGGCACAGTACGATCTGCTCGATCGCATTACCCGCATGACAAAAGAAATCCTCGGCGAACGCAAGGGGCCAGATTTCAATATCTGCCCAAATATCGATCTTTACACCGGACTCATCTACGAAATGATGGGCATTCAGGCCGACCTCTTCACCCCACTTTTCGCAACCGCCCGCGTCGCCGGCTGGTCCGCGCATCGACTCGAACAGGTCATGGACAGCAAGATCATGCGCCCAGGCTATTTCTACCTTGACGCCAACGACCTCACCTACGCGCCCCTCGACGAGCGTCCAGAACTGTGATCCACAATCCGCCCCTGTCATTTCGCAGGGGCGGATTTTTTCGCTCCCCACAAAAAAGAGAATTATTTGTCACAAACCCCTTGACCAGCGCCAATCTATGTGATATATTTGTCCTATAAAGAGATAAATATATCACTTTCATCTGAAAGGAGCGAACCATCATGGATAAACGCCTGCCAAAGAAAACCATCCGCCGACTCATTCTCGGCGCCATCGTCACGATCGCCCTGCTCCTGCTCGGCGTCGCTCTCTCCCTCAGCTTCAACGACGGCCGCTGGGTTTACAACATGGATCTTTCCACCTACAGCTTCCAGCTGAAAGATCTCTTCATGCTCGTTCCCGGCGCTTTGCTTTTCTGCTACGCCATTTATTTTCTCGTCGCCATCTGGAGCCACGCCGTCAAGCTCATGTTCACGAAAGAACCATCTGAAGACGGCCGCAGCTATTCGCGCACCATCTCGCCCCACTTTGGCTGGCTCGGATTTTTCGGCTTTCTCGGCTTCGGCGGATTTTGGACCTACGCCGCTTTCGACAAAATCTTTCCTTTTATTTTCTTCGTGTTCTTCGGTTTCTTCGGATTTTTCTTCGAAGGCAAACTCTCCCACACCCTCGAGGATGAGCTCTTCCAGGAAAACCGCCGCCGCGCCGAGCTCAAAGCGTACCGCATCGGCTTTGCGCTGCTCTTCGTCGTCATCTGGCTCATGGGCATGGGCTTTCTCAGCCGCAACGTCGAATGGTGCGCCGTTTTCATGCTCGCCAGCATGTCCCTCATCTACGGCCTCGTCCTTTTCCTGAGCAACTACCTGCTCTATCGCTATGAAAGGATGGAGTGATGCGCCATGCCTACCATAGAATTTGAATGCCGGCTTAAACAGTTCCGCACCGCCAAAGGCTGGACCCAGGAAGAACTCGCCGAAAAAGTCGGCGTCCGCCGCGAAACCATCATGCGCCTGGAAAAAGCCCAGTACAATCCCTCGCTAAAACTCGCCATCGACATCTCCCGCGCCGTCGAAGCGCCCATCGAAGAGATCTTTATTTTTCCGTGAATGCACACACGACCGCTCCTGGTCGTGTGTTTTTATTTCACCACAAAAAATGTCAGTGCCCCCTTGAAAATCTGAGTCAATCTCCTACACTTAGAATCAACCAGACTGGTCAAACCTGTTCGGTCAATCGCCGAGCCACAAAAGGAGTGACAACTCATGAACGAAAAATTTCACCAACTACCGGAAGAAAAGCAGCTGGCATTTTTTAACGCGGCGATGGAGGTTTTCGCGCAAAATGATTACAAGCGCGCGTCCACCGATGACATCGCTGCCAAAGCCGGCATCTCCAAAGGGATGCTGTTCTACTATTTTCAAAACAAACGCACGCTCTATCTTGAAACCTACGATTACGCAATGCGCGCCGGTCGCGCAGCCATCGACGATCCGCACCTGTTTGAGATCACCGATTTCTTCGAGCTGCTCAACTACTCCGCGCAGAAAAAGCTGCAGATCATGGCAAAAATGCCCTACCTCTATGATTTTTGTCTGTGTACTTTCTACAGCGAAAAAGAGGAGATCTCCGAACCACTCAAGGAAAAGCTGAGCAAAGATATCTCAGAAATTTACAGCGTCTATTTTCGCAACATCGACCGCAGCAAATTCATCGACGGTGTCGAACCGCTACAGGTGCTGAACATGCTGATCTGGATGACCGACGGCTATCTGCATATGCAGCGCTGCTCCGGCAATTCCCAGGATCTCGACGCCATGATGGAGGAATTTTCCCGCTGCGCACAATTACTGAAGAAAGCAGTTTACAAGGAGGCTTATCAATGAATCCGATCCAGATCGACCAACTCACGCGCGATTATGGCGCCGGTCGCGGCATCTTCGACGTATCCTTTTCCGTCAGTGAGGGCGAAGTTTTTGGATTTCTCGGACCAAACGGTGCCGGAAAAACAACGACGATCCGCCATCTCATGGGATTTATCCGTCCTAAAAAAGGAAGCTGCCACATCGGCGGGCTGGACTGCTGGACAAAACGCGCCGAGATTCAGCGCGATCTCGGCTACATTCCCGGCGAGATCAATTTTTTCGACGACATGACCGGCAGAGAATTTCTCCGCTTTATGACCAGGTATCGCGATTTGCCGAAAAATAATCGCCAGAAGGAACTGCTCGAACGTTTTGACCTGAACCCAAAAGGAAAGATCAAAAAAATGAGCAAGGGCATGAAACAAAAGCTCGGCATCGTCACCGCCTTTATGCACGACCCGCAGATCCTCATCCTCGACGAACCAACCTCCGGCCTCGATCCACTGATGCAGAACACCTTCATCCAACTGATCGCCGAAGAAAAAGCACGCGGCAAAACCATCCTGCTCTCCAGCCACATCTTCGAAGAAGTTGAACGCACCTGCGATCGTGTCGGCATCATCCGCCAGGGAAAGATGGTCGCCACCGATACGATCGCCACGCTGCGCAGCCGTCATCTGCGCAATTATACCGTCACTCTTGAAACGCCCGAACTGGCGCAGGATTTCGCGGCGGATTTTTCCGGCACATGCGACGGCAACCGTGTCACCGTCACCGCCAGACAAGATCTGGAATCCATTTTTCTTCATTATTACGGAGGAACAGATAATGATCAATAAAACCCTTTACGCCCGAGAAATGAAAAACAGCGTCAAGCTCCTGTTCATCCTCGCCGCCGTCATGGCGCTCTACATCGGCATCATCATCTACATGTACGAACCGGAAATGATGGCGCTGCTCGACAGCTATGTCGACGCCATGCCGGAAATGATGGCCGCCGTCGGCATGACCGCCGGCGCAACCGACCTTCTCGGTTTCATGATCTCCTATCTCTATGGCTTCATCCTGCTCGTTTTTCCGATGATCTTCTGCATCCTGCGCGCAGACAGACTCCTCGCCAGATACACAACAAGCGGCGCCATGAGCTATCTTTTGGCAGCGCCAGTCAGCCGTCAGCGCATCGTCACCACGCAGATCGCTGCGCTCATAAGCGGCACCTTTCTGCTCATTCTTTTCGCAACCGCGCTTGAGATCCTCGTCGCCGAACATTTTTTCCCAGGCGATCTCGACATCCCAGACCTGCTCGCTGTCAACACCGGTCTCCTCTGCCTGCAGCTTTTCATCGCAAGCCTCTGCTTCTTTTTCTCCGCAGCCTGCTCGGACAGCAAGCTCAGTCTCGGTCTCAGCGCCAGCATTTCCACCCTCGCGTTCATCCTGCAAATGCTCGCCAACACCAGCGATAAGGCAGCCGATCTCAAATACGCCACCTTTTTCACCCTCTTCGATCCCACCGGGCTCGCCGCTGGCGACATTTCCGCACTGCTCTCATCCGGCGCGCTGTTTCTCGCCGCCATCCTCTGTTTCATCCTCGCTGGGCTTGTTTTCTGCCGCAAAAGCCTGTCGATCTAAGACAAACGCCGCGATCACGTTCTGTGGTCGCGGCGCTGTTCATTTTTCGCGGGTCATGCTATACTGAGATTATCAATGATCAAAGGAAGTGACGCTGATGAACGTTCCAGCCACCACACAAGATCTATTCACAGAAATCAGGGAACTTATCCTGAATGCGCGCCAACACGTCGCCACACAGGTCAATACAGAACTGCTCGCGACCTATTGGCAGATCGGCCGTATGATTGTCGAGCATGAACAGAATCATCAGGAGCGCGCCGACTACGGAAAGCAGGTGCTCAAGCAGCTTTCAAAAGCGCTCACTCAGGAATTTGGCCGTGGATTTTCACGCTCCAATTTGCAAAATATGCGCGCTTTTTATCTCACTTATCAAAAATGCCAGACACTGTCTGGCAAATTAACTTGGTCCCATTACTGCGAATTGCTCTCAATCTCCGACGCCAACAAACGCAGCTTCTATGAAAAAGAGGCGATCAACGCCGGCTGGTCTGTGCGCGAGTTGAAACGACAAATATCAACCTCGCTCTACGAACGGCTGCTGCTTTCCGAAGGAAAAGCCAACAAAGAAACTGTGCGCGCCTTGGCTAACAAAGGCATCGAGCTGGCCACTCCTGCTGATATGATCAAAGATCCTTACGTTTTTGAATTTCTCGGCCTGCCAGAAAACAAGCCGCTCATGGAAAGCGATCTTGAATCGGCACTCGTCGCTCAAATCGAACAATTTCTGCTCGAACTTGGGCGCGGGTTCATGTTTGTTGGCACGCAGCAACGCGTCACCCTCAACAACACCCATTACTACGTCGATATGGTTTTCTACAACAAGATCCTGCGCGCCTATGTGCTCATCGAACTGAAAACGACCAAGCTCATGCCAGAGGCTGTCGGCCAGCTCAATATGTACCTGAATTACTATGCCGCAGAAGTCAACGACGAGTACGACAATCCGCCAATCGGCATCATCCTCTGTACCGACAAAGACAGCCTTGCAGCAGAATATGTTTTGGGCGGGCTCTCCAATACAATTTTTGCGTCAAAATACACCTATTACATTCCTGATAAAGAAGCACTCATCGCCCAGCTCGAAGCAGTGCTGTACGCTGACTAAACGCGCAAACGCCGCGATCACGTTCTGTGGTCGCGGCGTTTTGCTCATTTGTGGTTTTCGATGTTGACGTTGACGATGGAGAGCTGTAGATTTCCTTCGAAGCTGTTTTTGTTTGCGTCGCTGACGGTCTGTGGGTAGCTGCCGTGAGGATTTTTCGTGACGGTGCAGCGGACGTCGAAAACGCGGGTGAGGATGAAGGTGATGAGGGCGCTGAAGCCGAGGGCGATGAAGAGTTTGTTGGATTGCATGCTGATTTTCCTTTCATTATGAGATGGTCATTCTTCCGGGCGGAAGGTGTGGGTGATGGTGTGGGCAAAATCCCGAACGCGTTGGTCGATGCCGTCGAGCTGTAGGACGGTGCCGGGATCGTTGGCCATTTCCATGATGGCAAAATGGCCGGGGAGATAAAAGCTCTTGTTCATATTGAGAGCGGCGATGAGCTGCTTGGCGAGGATATCGCAGCCGCTGTAGCCGCTGACGATGACGGCGAAGAGGGCTTTGTCGGTAAACTGGCGCTTGCGATAGAGCGCGGTGAGACGATTGATGAAGGCTGTGAGATTGGCGGAGATAGCGTCGTTGTAATTGGGGCATATCATGACAATGGCATCGGCACTTTTCACAGCGGGATAAACGTTTTCGACCATTATGCCGCCGTAAAAACAGCTTTCCTTCTCGCCAAAATGGAGACAGGTTTTATACGGACAGCCGGCGCAATCCTGCACGGCACCGTTGCGCAGGCCGATCTCCTCAACGGCAAAGCCGGAAAGCTCGCTCGAAACGGCGTGCCAGAGCGCGAAAGTGTTCGAGGTTTTGTGGTTGGAGGCGTGCAGCACGGTGAGTTTTGGCATGGCGCGGCGATAGCCTTCAAACGCCATGATGGCGCGCACGAGGGCGCAGGCGCTGTCGATATAAGCGAGCATGAGATCGTCGGTGCCGAGCTTGTGTGCGGTGACGGTGAAATTGCGCAGGGACCCGGTGCCCTCGACGAGGGAGCGTCCGACAAAGGCGCAGCCGCTCATATTGGCGGCGAGAACGAGCTCCTGGGCGGTCGATTTTGTGTAAAGCTCGCTCTTGGCGTCGACGATGACGCCACCGAGCCAGCCTTCCAGCAGATGAGGCTGAGCGCGCAGCACGCGCAACAGGCGGCTGTATTCGAGATTGACGCCGTCGCTGTCGAGATCGACGACAAAGAGCACACGCGCAAAACGCTCTCCCGCTGCAACTGGATGCGCTGAAAGCCAGGCTTCAGCCTCTGCTGCTGTGGTGAGGCGTTCTGTCGCAAGACCGTCGAGGGCTGCGGCGAGCACGCGCGCTAGCCGTGGATTTTCCGCCTGCTCCGATTCGCGGGGAGCGATGACGAGCAAACGATCGTTGTTCATGAAGGTCATCTTCTTTCTATTACAATAGGGTCAATTAATGGCGGCAAGCGACGCTTCGGAAGCGCGAATGCGCGCCATCAGCGCATCGGCGAGCGGCAGGATCTCGTGCTGCTGACCGGCAGGGGTGGTGCGGTTTTTCACGCCCATATAGCTGCCGCCGAGAAAAACGGAGCCATAATGGTCTTCGCCGCGCAGCGTCGCCAAAATGGAGAGCACGCCGGACGAATACGCCGGCGCCACGAACGGCTTGAAGCCGAGCTCGCGCATGCGCAGATTGGCTTCGAGGGCGAGCGTGGTGAGTTCCCGCGACAGGGCGTCGTCGTAGTTTTCGATGGAATCGGCGACGACGAGCTCCTTGCCGTGACCGCCGAAGCAACGGCCTTCTCTGAGAAACTGCGCAAAGCGAGCGTCGCTGCGCGCATAATAGGCAGCGCGCGCATTCATCACGCCGAGTCCGTAGCCCTGCACCTGCTCCGGCAGCAGTCCCTGTCCGTCGAAAACGCCGGTGTCGTCGAGATTGCTGGCGCGCCAGGCCGCTTTGGCGAGAGGATCGACAGGATCAGAAACCTCACAGAAAAGGCCGCGAAATCCTGCGTTCCGCGCCTGACGCGCGTAGCTGCTGATGATGGCGGTGTTTTTCTCCAGCTGCAGCATGCGCACGTCGCCGACATTTTCGCCGACCGGCGGCACGCCGGCAGAGGCTGCGAAAATGAACACGTCGCAGTCGAAAAGCGCATCCTGCGCCACGATCTCCACCGGCGGCAGCGCATCGAGCGCGAAAGCCGGCGCGATCTGGTTCGCTTCAAATTCCCAGCGCGCCGCGATCTTGGCGTTCAGATCGCAGATGCCGATGCGGCTGATCACATCACCGCCCAAAAGCCGCAAGCCGAT
>OMNT01000147.1_pt1 | contig 74839 bp, 71 predicted proteins | sample 1672551 | NCBI WGS metagenome assembly OMNT01 (sample SAMEA3136698, study PRJEB25190) | human gut metagenome | reverse complement strand
CCCAAAAATGGATCATCCCCCCTGGCGTTTGACGGGGCTTTACGAGAAAGCCCCCCGGAAAAATGATGTTTTCTTCCTATATAAAAGAAAGGATTGGAGCGGGTGGCTCCAATCCTTGGTTGTGTGGTGAATGTGTCGATTTCTTTCCTTAATATGGGCGGGATGTGCTAGGATTCTCCGCTTTCGCTGAGCAGGGCTTGCTGGGCGCGATAAGCGAGGGGCGGAAGTTTGTCGAGGCGGCGCTGTCGGCGGCGTGTGTTGTAAAAATGGATGTAGTCGCAAATGGCCTGGGCGAGGGTGTCGTAGTCGTCGAATTGGTCGAGGTGATACATTTCGCTTTTGAGGGTGCCCCAAAATGCTTCCATGGGGGCGTTGTCGACGCACATGCCGGCGCGGGACATGCTCTGGAGCATGCCTTGCTTGCGGAGTTTGATTTTAAATTTGAGGTTTGTGTACTGAAAACCGCGGTCGCTGTGCACGAGGGGATGGGCGTCGGGATATTTTTCGATGGCGCGATCAAAGGTGGTAAAGACGAGGTTGTTGTTGTTGGAGGGGCTGATGTTGAAGGCGACGATGTCGTTGGCTTTTAGATCGAGGATGGCTGAAAGATAGAGCTTTTGACCGGAAGCGTATTCAAGCTCGGTGACGTCGGTGAGCCATTTTTCGTTTGGGGCCTGGGCGACAAAATCGCGGGCGAGGATGTTCGCTGGCAGCTGCATGAGCGGGGCGGCGTGAGGGGCGGGCTGTTTTGTGCGGATGATAGCGCGAAGATTGCCGATCTTGGCGAGCCTGTGGAAGCGCTTTTCGTTGTAGTTGGTGTGGTGGATGGCGTTGTATTCGTCGGCGAGTCGGCGATAGCCGTAGATGCCGCGATAGGCCTGGTAGAGGTGGCGCATTTCGTCGAGGATGTGTCTGTTTTCGCGCTCACGGGCGGATGGGGTGCGGTGGAGCCAATGGTAATAAGCGGAGCGGCTGATGGAAAGTGCCTGACAGACCCAGGTGATGGGGTGGCCGAGCTGCGCCATATCCTGGACGACGATGTATTCCAATTCATGGCGCACGCCGGTCAGTCCCACCTCCTTTCGAGGTCGCGCAGTTTTTTTAACGCGAGCACTTCTGTCTCAAGGCGGGTGATCTTGTCCTGGAGGATCTTGTTTTCGTATTCTGCACGTTCGAGGGGATCCATGCGCGCTGGATCGCGATGTCGGCCGCGTCCATCGAGGAGGCCGTCGAGTCCGTAGGCGTCATATTTTTTGACCCAGGAATACACCTGCTGATAGCTGACGCTGTGGGTACGGGCGGAAAGCTCGTAATTTCTGTCGTTGGCAAGACAATGGCTGACGATGTTGATGCGTTCGTCGAGGGTGGTCTTGCGCCCGGGGATGGTTTTTTTCTTGCGCGGATTGGCGCGCGGGGGCGCGGCGGACGAGAGATCGCCGCTGCCATATTGACGGATCCAGTTGCGCAGCTGGGTGCGGGCGCGGATGTTGTACTTGAGGTAGATGTCGCGCTGGGTTCCCTGACCGGATTGATACTCCTCGACGGCCTGACGTTTGAGCTCTGGCGGATAGGTGTTATTGGTTACTGAGCTTTTAAGAGCGTCGGGCCCATGATACTGATAGAGGGCGACGAGATCGCGCAATGTGCGGGAGCTGATCTGGAACTGCTCGGCGACGGCCTGATAGCTGCCTGCACCGGCAAGATAGGCGGTCACGGCATCGATGCGCTGCTGGTCGGTCAATTTTCGTTGTCTCATGGAAAGGCCTCCTTTTCTAGTATTGTTTGCGGCAGGTTAACACTATATATAGAGGATAACGCATTGTTAAAACATATACAAATATGATTTGGTTAAGTTATGACAATAAACAAAAATCCCTGCGACGCTGCAGGGAAATCTTATATTATAGCAGAAAACGGCGGTGAAATCTGGTTTCTGTCGTAAACGACGCGCTCACGTCGTAATCGACACATGAGCGCGCTTTTCCATAAAAATTCCCCACCGCAGGAAGGATGCGGTGGGGCAAGCGAGGAGAAATATATAAAACTTTTGGGAGTTTTCGAGGTTTTTAGTCGCGATCTTCGTTTTCTGCTGCGATGATAGCAACTTTTTCCTGGAGCGCGGTGGAGCTGTAGTAGGTTTTGCGCTTAACCATGAAGAAGATGAAACCGAGCACGAGCCATGCAATGAGGAATGCCCAAGCCTGTGGGCTGAGGAAACCTGGCGAGAATGGCAGGATGAGCAGGCAGATGAAGAAGATGGCGAAGCAGAGGCCGATGAAGGAGATGACGGCCTGTTTCTTGTCGCCAGCACGACGAGCGATGACGAACGCAGACGCTGTGGTGTAGGTGAAACCCATGTCAGCGCCGACGGCGGTCATGTCAACGAGCCAGCTGAGCACCTGGCGGCCAAAGAATGGCGCGATGATGGCAAGGATCATCATGAACATGATGCCGAAGCGTGGGACTTTGTACTTCGGATCGAGCTTGCCGAATGGTGCTGGGATGGCTTCTGCGATGGCCATGGAATAAAGCAGGCGGCTGCCGGCGAGATAGAACGCGTTGAGCCCGGATACGATACCGCAGAGCATGGCGATGGCCAGAAGGATGAGGCCGATGGTACCGATGAGCTGTTCGATGGCGGCGCCGGTTGGCCAGCTGCTGTTTTCAGCGATGAAGAGTTCCCATGGTTCCACAATGGCGGTGGCGGTGTTTGCGATCATGTACATGAGTGCTGCCACGGAAATGGAACTGATGAGAAGGGCTTTGGTCTTCTTGTTGGAGAAGGAATATTCTTCGGAAGCCTGTGGGATGCAGTCGAAGCCAACGAAGGCCCATGGTGCGAGTGCAGCGATGGTGAACACGCTGGACAGCGCAGATTTTTCAGGGGCGAAGAATGGCTTGAGGTTGGACCAGTCTGGACCACCCATGAGCACGGCGGCTGCGATGACGAGCATGGAGCCGACGAGACCGACGGCAACGGCGGTCTGGAACCAGCCAGCTGCTTCAACGCCGCGCATGTTGACGACGCCGATGATGACGATGGCAGCGATGCAGACGATGAGCTCGCCGAGATAAACCGGCCAGCCGGCGATCTCGTAGAGCTTAACAGCCTGCAGCGGGCCAGGAACGAGATAACGTGCGACAAGGCCGACGGCGGTGCCGTTCATCGGAATGAGCGCCCAATAAGCGATGGAGATGAACCAACCGCAGAGGAAGGCGTGGGTCTTGCCGAACGCGGTGTCGGCGTAAACGAATTCACCGCCGGACACTGGGTATTTACTGATGAGATAACTATAACTGAAACTGATGATGACGATCATGCAGGCGCCGAGGATGAGACCGAGGGTGGCCCCGATCGGGCCGGCATCTGGCAGAAGCTGGTCGCCAGGCATGACGAAGCAGCCCCAACCGATCATGGCGCCGATGGCGAGCCCCCAGACGCCGAGAGGGCTGAGCTTTTTCTCAAATTGAACGTCTTGCTGTTGTTGTGACATAATGCTCTATCCTTTACTTTTTGACGATATTTCCTCCCCGAAATAATATCCATTACAGCGGATGTGCTGTAGGTTATGTGCATTATAAGGGGTTTTTTCCTAAATTGTATAGGGGGGTTGTTGCACGAATCCAGACCAATAGTCGGATTATTACAATGCATTTATGAAAGAACGGTCGTTTTCTGACCGGTCGCTTCTGGAAAAATTTTCTGTTCCGGCAGAAAATTTGATAAGTTGTGTTTTTTACAGTTAGAACCTTAGTATTTATAAAATTAATAACCAACGGCGACGCATTTCTTCACAGGAAATATACAAGTCCTTATCATTTTCTTGGACAACGGCGAGGCGGCGGGGTATACTATAAGCAGGCAGGGAAACCTGTCAATGTGAACAAAGGACGGATCATCATGATCATTTACAGTGAACACGGCAAGGCGATCGGTGCGACGCGTCGTTCTCCTTGCGGATGCATGACGGAGCTTGTGCTGCAGGCGGAGCCGTGGCGCACGATGCTGGCGAATGTGCTGGCAGATTATGCGCTGGAGGTGCCGTTCAGCGAACCACACACCTATCGCCTGGATCGGGACGACGACAACGAACGTTGGCTGGTGAAGGCGAAGAGCGTGCTGGAAAATGGGCTCTGGGTCGACGTGGCGGAAGTGCGCGAGAATGAAGCAGGGCTGCCGACGTTGTCCCTCCTGCGGATCCGGCCGAACTACACGGGAAGGAGGAGACGTCCCCGTGAACGACGAACAACCAACTAAGAAAAATCCGACGATGGTATTGGTGAGCGCCTGCCTGCTGGGTGTGGCCTGCCGATACGACGGGGAATCGAAACCGAACGAACGGATCCTGTCCTACAATCGGGAGTATTCCTTCATTCCTTTCTGCCCGGAAACCTACGGCGGGTTGTCGACGCCGCGGCTGCCGGCTGAGATCCAGCCTGACGGGCGTGTCATCAACAGCGAAGGAGAGGATGTGACGGCGGCCTACGCAGCTGGCGCTGAACGCGCTGTGACGCTCTGTCGCGATTTTCACATCCACTACGCGATCCTCAAAAGCCGCAGCCCAGCCTGCGGACCAAAGAATTCCTACGACGGCAGTTTCACGCACACGCTTGTGGACCGCCCGGGCTGCGCTGCGAAGGCGCTGCTCGATGCAGGGATCACTGTGTTTTCCGACGAGGATTTTGACGACACCGCGATCAGTGAATAAAACCGTCACCTATTGCCAAGCGATTAAGAGAAGGAGAGAATGCCCATGTATGTAACCATCGATGAAAGCGCCTGCGTTGGCTGCGGCAGCTGCGAAGCCCTTTGCCCAGCAGTGTTTGCCATGACCGACCGTGGCACTGCAGAACCGATCGCTGAAGCCACTGAAGAAAACAAAGCCGATGTGGAAGAAGCGATGAAGATGTGCCCAGCAAGCTGCATTTCCTGGGACGAATGATCCTGCGCGAACTACAAACAGCCAGCGTTTCGTTTGAAACGCTGGCTGTTGTCGTATAAGCAAAAAAATCGACGCTCCATCACGAAGCGTCGATCTTTTATTTACGATCAATTAAAGTAGCTCAATGGGTCCACTGTGGAGCCATTGACGATGGTCTCGAAGTGAAGATGTGGGCCGGTGACGTTGCCGGTTGCGCCGATATCAGCGATGACCTGTCCCTGGCTGACGGTGTCGCCAACAGAAACGTGGTAAGCGCTGAGATGCGCATAGCGGGTCACGAGACCACTTGGATGCTGAATGTCGATGCAATTGCCATAGGTGGAGAACCAGGAGGCGCGGATAACGGTGCCGCCCTGTGCTGCATAGACAGGATCGCCGGTGGAGCCGTTGATATCCAGCCCGAGGTGGAAGTCGCCGAGGACGCCGCCGACTGGGTCGATGCGGTAGCCATAGTTGGAATTGATGACCTTACTGTTGGCTGGCCAGAGCAGGTTGTCACCAATGATGACGGAGCTGCCGCCGGTGGTGCCGCCGTTACCGTTGGAACCGTTGCCGGTCGTGCCGCCATTGCTGGTGTTGTTGTCGGCTGGTGGGGTGACTGGTTCGTTCACGTCTGGATAGGTGATATCTGGCACTTCAGGTTCTGGTGTTGGCTCTGGGGTTGGTTCAGGAACCGGAGTTGGTTCTGGCTCAACAACAGGAAGCTGGTAGCTGTTCATGCCTGTCCAGAAATTGCCGCTCCAAACGCTCTGACCATTGGTGGAGGTGAGCACGAGGATCTGGCTGCCGGAAAGGCTGATGTTTGCATTTGCGACGATGGCCTGGAAGAAATCAATGGTCACATAAGTGCTGCCGCTGACGTTCTTCAAGGTGTAGGTGGTGCCGCCCTGCTGCAGCTGGAGTCCGTCTCCTGCAGCGGTGAGATATACTTCGTAAGCGGTGCCGCCAGTGGTGGTGAGTTTCAGTTTCTGCTGGCCGTCTGGCTGCCATTCAACGCTCATCGCCTGATCCTTGAATGCGCTGAAAGTGGCGCGGAGTGGCAGATAAGTCTGGCCGTCGATGGTGGTCGCCGGGCTGGTCAGTGTCACGTAGTCGATGCCGACAGATTCGGTATCGCCAGTGGATGGCTGCTGTGCACCGGAGCCGTTGTTGTCCGGCGTTACGCTGCCGTTGCCGTTCATCTGATTCATAGCGGCTGCCATGGCGTCGGCAGCTGCCTGCAGGTTTGGCGAAGTGCTGCCGCCAACGAGGGCGGTGTCATCTGCTGCTGCGGCTGGCATGGCCGTGCAGGCGAGGGTCACTGCGCAGAGAGTCAATGCGCTGGTCCATTTTTTCAAATTCAAGTAAGGTCACGTCCTTCCTTCGACAGTTTGAGGGCCGGAAAATCTTTGTCAAGGCCGTTCTCTATTGGACACCTGTCAAATGTCTGTTTTTTCTAATGTACGAAGCTTTTTATGCTAAACTACAATTACGTGAAACTTTTATTATAATACCCCAAAAGCCGGATTTACACCAGAAGTTTGGAGCGATTGTCATGGAACTGTCATTTTCACACGGCGCGAAAAAACGATCTGGAAAACGCAGCCGTTCAAAGATGACAGGCTACGCGGAAATATATTCTACAGAAATAAAAAGTAACAAAATAAAAAAGAGCCCTCGTTCTCTGAGAGCTCTGTACGGTCACGGTTTATTGCTGCTGTTGCTGGGCGGCTTTTTTGCTGTCGCGCTCAAATTCTTCGCGAGTCATGACATCGACGACACGGAAATTGATATCGCGCACTTCAAGGCCGGTCATTTCCTTGACCTGGCGACGGATATCGATCTTGATGCGGTCGAAGATGGCCGGCGCCGACGCGCCGTATTCAAGGATGGCTTTGATCTCGATGGACGCTGCTGCACCGTCAACGGAAGCGGTGATGCCCTTGGAGGTTTTGGAGGCGGCGCCAAAGCTGGACGCAAATCCGCTCATGAGCGATCCTTTCATGTCGAGGATGCCGTCGATGTTGCGGCAGGCAACGCCGGTGATCTTTTCGATGACGGCATCGTCAATGATGAGGGTGTCGTGGTCCTGTGGAGGGATGGTTGCTTGTGGTTGTTCGCTCATACGATCAGATCCTTTCTAATAAACAGGGAGCGAGATGCGATCATTTCATAAATGGATTGTCGTCGATCCAGCGCTCATAAAAATGGCGGATGCGCGCCAAGAGGCGCGGATTGCCGTCGCGCCAGCTGCCGAGGGTGTAGCCTGTGCCAACGCAGAGGGCGACGAGCAAGGTGCGCCAGAAGCCAAAGCAGAGGATGCCGACGGCGATGACCAGACCAATGAGCATGTAGAGCGCGGTGTGGCGATTGGCAGATATCCAGTCGCAGATGGTTTTGCGCAGACTCATGCGGCGCGGTGTGGAACCGTCTTCCGGCTGCGATTCTGGCGCTGGTGGAGCAGTTGGCTGAGGCGTCTCTTCTGCGGCGCGAGCGTCAGGATCCCACCATGGGGCGTCGTTTTGCGGGGTCATTGGCTGTCGCCTCCTTCCATATGAGCACTTTCGGTGCGGGCGGTGTAGAAAACGAGGTCAACGCGACGGGCGGGCACGCCGGTACAGGTCAGGAGCGCTTCGCCGACGCGGCTACGGATCTCTTCGTGGCGGGCGGGAAGCTCGGAATATTCGGCGATGCCGAGCCAGATCTTCACATAATAGCATGGCTGTTTGCCGCCGAGCACCCGCACGCGCACGCGATCTTCCAAAATGCCGCCAAAGCGCTCAATGGTAACATAGGTGATATTGCGCAGGGCTTTCGGCGAAACGCTGACGATGCCGCCGTCGCGCTCGTTGACGATGGCAGGCAGGCGGCGTCGGGCGAGAAGCCCTTTCGCGAAAAGCAGAAAGCCGATGAGCACGGTGAGGATGAATCCGGCGAGGGCGATGTAGACGATCTGCTGCAGGGTCAGCCACGCAGGTACGCGTCCCCAGAAAAGCAGATCGTAGCTGAGAAAGCCGTAGCCCATGAGCACGAGGCCGGCGAGCACATAGAGGAATTTGGTGAATCGCTTCATAGAGATTCCCTTCTTTCACGGATCATTGGTCGGCGAGCAGCGCCTGATAGATGGTGCGTTTGGAAAGTCCTGTCGCCTGAGCGGCTTCTTTTGCGGCCTGGTTGGTGCTGGCGCCGTCCTGGATGAGGCGCTTGGCGAGCGCCAGTCCCTGAGCGAAGACGTCTTCGGCGCTGGTTTCTGTCTCTACGGCGCCGCCAAGGATGAGCACAAACTCGCCGCGCGGCGCGTTGGCATTGAAATGATCGCGCACGCTGACGGTGGTGCCGCGTACGGTTTCCTCGAAGCGCTTGGTGATCTCGCGCACGGCTGCGCATTCGCGCTCTGGCCAGCGCTTGGCGAAAACATCGAGGGTGGCACTCAGGCGATGGGGCGATTCGTAGATGATGGCGGTGGCGCGCTCTTTGTCGAGCAGGGCGAGCCGCGCTTCCAGATCTTTTTTCTTGCGCGGCAGGAATCCTTCGAACAGAAATCGATCGGCGGCGATGCCGGATAACACGAGGGCGGTCAGCGAAGCGCTGGCGCCCGGCAGCACGGTGTAAGGGAGGTTCTCACGGCGGAAAAGATTGACGAGATCAAATCCAGGATCGCTGATCACCGGCATGCCGGCGTCGCTCACAAGCGCGACCTGGCGTCCGGCACGGACATCGTCGGCGATCTTCTGCGCCCGCGCTTCCGGAGAATGATCATGGTAGCTCTGCAGAGGCTTGGCGATCTCGAAATGGCGCAGCAGCTTGAGGGTGTTGCGCGTGTCTTCGCAGTAGATGACATCCGCTTCTTGCAGCACCCGCAGCACGCGCAGCGTGATGTCCTCGAGATTGCCGATCGGCGTAGCGCAGAGATAGAGCATGCCTTCTTCCAGGGAAGTGGTGTATTGTTCCATGAGAACCTCCTTTTGGACAGGGAGCCTGTCGAATGATTAATTAGTAATGTTTAATGGGCTGTTCGTCGAAGCGCAATTTAAAGCCACACGTTTTCTCTATCCGACACACTTTCAGCTTCACCATTTCCCATCTTCAGAAATTACAATTAATCATCACTCATTAAACATTAATCATTTTCCTTGTACCAGGATTGGATGTTTGGTCGATAGTAGCCGGCGTCGTCGTAGATATACAAAGGTTCGAGCACAGAAAGATCCTGATTGCCGAGATAGCAGCATTCGAGCAGAAAGAGCTTGGCCGGCTCGCCAGTGCGTGCGTAAACAGGCTGCAGGCGGGTGGGCTTGCATTTATGCGCGCGAGCGGTGGCGAGCACCTCATCGAGCCGCGCAGCGCGATGGATGAGGGCAAGGCGTCCGCGCTCGCGCAGGCTGTAGGCGGCGAAGGTGAAGAGATCGTCGAGGGTGAGGGTGTGCTCATGACGCGCGAGATCGGTCTCGCGGTCGGGATTGGCGGCGCCGTAGCCAACCTTGAAAAACGGCGGATTGCAGGTGATGAGATCGTAGCGGCGCAGCCGCGCGCGGTCCTTCACGCGCATATCGCACACGTCGAAGCGAAGCTGTTCAGCTGGGATGCCGTTGCGCGCGCGGCTGGCGCTGGCTGCGGCGATGAGCTGCGGCTGGATGTCGATGCCCTCGATCTTTGCCTGGGGAAAGCGGGCGGCCAGAATAAACGCGACGACGCCGGTCCCTGTGCAGGCATCGAGGATCTGCGCACGTTCGCAGCCCTGCACAAAATGCGCCAAGAGCACGGCGTCGATGGAGAATCGCAAGCCACCGCGGCGCTGATACAATCCCCAGCCGCGCAGCGCCAGCTCTGTCCACTCAAGATCGTCGGCAGGCTCACTTGCTGGAATTGGATTTGTTGCCATTGCTCTTATTTCTTCCTCTTCCGCCGCGGCTACCGCGTTTGCGTGGCTTGCGGATCTTTTCTTCTTTTGGCAGAGCGCTCTCATCGCGTTCGGCTGGCGGGCGCTTGCTCTTTTTCGGTTTCTGATCTTTTTTCGTGCTTTCATGACGGCTGGAGGAATGGCGGCTGTCGTGCAATTTTCCCGAAGAGCGTCGGCTGTGGGAATTGTCGTGCTTGATGGCGTCGACGGTGGTGGTGACGAGGGATGGATCGTAATAGGTTTCAACGGTGATCTCTGTGTGCTCGTCGAGGGTGGCGACTTCTTCTTTTTCGTCTGGATAGGCGGCTGCGTCGAGGCTGGCTGCCAGCTCTTTTTCGCGGGCAGCCGCTTCACGAGCGGCGCGGGCTTCTTCCTTGGCGCGGCGATTGGATTCGACGTAGTGCTCGTTTTCGTAGTTGAGGCAGCAGAGCAAACGTCCGCAGCAGCCGCTGATCTTGGTCGGATTGAGGGAAAGGTTCTGCTCCTTCGCCATTTTGATGGAGACTGGCGAAAAATCGGTCAGAAAACGGTGGCAGCAGAGAGGCTCACCGCAAATGCCGACGCCGCCAATGATCTTGGCTTCGTCGCGAACGCCGATCTGGCGCAGCTCGATACGGGTGTGGAACACGGCGGCAAGCTCTTTGATGAGCTCACGGAAGTCGACGCGCTCATCGGCGGTGAAATTGAAGATGACCTTGGCGCGGTCGAAGGTGTATTCCACATTGACAAGCTTCATATCCAGCCCACAGTAAGCGATCTTTTCCTGGCAGATGGCGTAGGCATCGCGCGCGGCCTCAAGATTTTCTTCGTAGATGGCCGCATCCTCTTCGTCGGCGACGCGAAGGATCGGCTTCAATGGTTCGGGAATGTCGCTGTCCGGCAGCCAATGGGTGGCCAGGCTGACGCGGGCGTATTCGATGCCGCGCGCAGTTTCGACGATGACGTGGTCGTTGGTGTCGATCTGCTGACCGCAGCTGTCAAAATAATATATTTTTCCGGCGTTTTGAAATTGCACGCCTATGATCTCTGGCATGGTGGTTCTCCTCTCTATCGGCGGCTGTGGCGCGCCATTTCTATGAGTAAAGCGCCCAGGATGAAGGCTGGCTCGGTGTTGGCTTCGAGCTGCTCCAGGGCGGTGGTGGTGTCGTGCAGCGCAGCAAGCGCTGGCGCAAGGTCGGTACCGTCGGCAAGCGCCTGACGCAGACGGCTGTCGTAATAGCGACGGATCAGCAGGATCTCATCGCGGACGCTGTCGCGGTCGCCCATAAAAGCATCGGCGAAACGCAGCAGATCGCCGTCGTGTTTGGTGGCGAGATTGTTCAGGAGCGTTTCGAGCTGTTCGCGACGCTCCAGGCTCTGCTGGCGCAAGGCTTCATCTGCGAGCATGCGCTGAGCGCGGCTGATGCTGCCGCCAGCAAGATCGATGGCGAGGGCGCCGGCTGGCGTGTCGGCATCTGCAGCGAGCAATCGCCGCAGGCTCGCCTGGCTGAGCAGATGGAAGCGCACAAGCTGGGCGCGCGAACGGATCGTATCCGGCAGGCGCTCCGCCTGGGTGGTGATGAGGATGAAACAGACGGGTCCCTGCGGTTCTTCGACGGTTTTTAGAAACGCATTGGCCGCTTCCAGACTCATGCTGTCGGCCTGATCGATGATCACGACGCTGTAGCCGCCGTAGCTCGCCGTGCCGGCGAGACGGCTGCGCAGATCGCGGATCTGTTTGATCTTGATACCGCGGCCATCCGGCGCGATCTGGTGCAGATCGGGATGGGTGCCTGCAGCGATCTGGCGGCAGGAGAGACAGCGTCCACAGCTGTCGGCGTTTGTCGGCGCTTCGCACAAGAGCAGCGCCGCCAGCGCCTGGGCCGTCGCCCGCTTACCGACGCCATCCGGTCCGTCAAAGATATACGCATGACTGAGACGACCGTTGGTGTAGGCGCGCTGCAGCTGAACAGTGGCGCTGTTTTGGCCGATGATGTCGCTGAATCTCATCTGTCTCACAATCCTCCTTGCTTTTCCGCGCGAGGCGCAGAATGGCTACTTCCTATTATATAGGCTTTTTCACGCGTTGTCGAGCACCTCAACGATCGTCGCTGCGTCCCGTCCGCTCGCTGTCCAGGCATCGACGATCCCCTGCGTGATGCGCTCGCCAGGAAGCAGCAGTGGGATCCCTGGCGGATAGGCTTCGAGCAGCGCAGCCGCTGTCTGCCCGACGGCTTTTTCCAGCGGCAGCGCACGCCGCGGCGCGAGCCAGGCTTCAGCGAGAGGAACATCGACGCGCGGCGTCTCGCGCAAATAGCAGGGCGCCGGGATCGCTTCGTCGATCTCCGCCAGCGCGTGGTCCACATCCGTTAGGATCTCCGCCAGCGCCGGATCGCCGCCGTCGAGCGGCAGCATCAGCAGACAGCCGCGACCGTCGCTCATTTCCGCAACACAGCCGCACGCATCAAGCAGGCGCGCGATCGTTTCGCCGCTGGCGTGGGCGCTGGTGAGATAGAGCTTGAAAGGATCCTGTCGCCAAGCGCTGTCGCGTTCGATCGCAAGATTTTGCCAGCTGGCAGCTGCCGCTTCGAGCGCAGCGATGCGACACGCGCCCTGCTGCATCACCGCTTCACCCTCGTTCGCCAGCCAGGCACCAGCCTGCTCCAGACTGGCCATCAACAGATAGCTTGGCGAAGTCGTGTGGAGCAGGGCGACAGCGCTCGTCAACGGCGGGACGAGCTTTTCGTCGCGCACGAGCATGACGCTCGCCTGCGTCAGACAGGGCAGCGTTTTATGAGCACTTTCGATGACCACATCCGCGCCCAATGCGAGCGCTGAGTCCGGCGTGGCAGTGCTCGTAAAATGCGCGCCATGGGCAGCGTCGACGATCGTCGTCAGGCCATGGGCTTTGGCCAATGCGAGCACTTCTGCGCTCTGCCAGGTGATGCCGTGATAGGTGGGATGCACCAGCACAAGATGGCGGCAATCGGGATGGGCAGCGCACGCAGCCTTCAGATCCTCCGGCGCAACGCCGAGGGGGATCCCCAGCCTGTCGTCAAAACGCACCGGCAGCGTCAGCGGCGTTGCGCCGGCGAGCACCAGCCCTTCGTAAATGCTGTGGTGCGCGTGTCGCGGCACAAAAACCTTGCGCCCGCGGCAGAGCGCGAGCAGCGCCGCCTTGAGCCCCAGTGAGGTACCGCCGAGGAGATATTGAACATGGGCACAGCCGCGCGCAGCCGCCCAGGCGGCCATCGATTCTGCCAGCACGCCCTCAGGATGGGCGAGGTTGTCAAGGCCGGGGATCTCTGTGAGATCGTAGCGGAAAACATCGCTGCCCCAGGCTGCGGCGAGCGCCTGCGGCACGATCCGCCCGTTTTTATGACCAGGTGTGTGGAAACTTGCTGCGCAACGACCGACGGCAGCTTGTAGCGCCTGCCAAAGAGGGGTGTTCATATTTGGCTCCTTTCTCACAAAAAACGTGTGGTGAACTCTTGAGATGATTATGCGAACGATTTATAATATAGGGTAAGACAATATCACGAACGCATCGCGTCGGCCGCGCCGACAGGAGATCATCATGGCTAATGAAACGACAGAACTTCGACATTTTGATTCTCTCTACACCGTAGCAGAGGACATCACCCGCTTCGCCCCATGGGAAAGCGGCATCGCCCCATTTGTGCTCACCGATCCGGAGCATCCAGAGGCTTATGTGCTCGTCGCCATCGAGGACGACGGCGAAGGAACGAGCGACATCAGGCTGATGCTAGGGCTTTCCGGCATCCGCAGCTGGATGGTGGAGCAGAGCGCTTCCGAAGAAGCAGACGAGGACAACGCCGACGAATTTTCCGTGGATCGCTTCGTCGGTCATTACGACGGATACTATCTGGAGGTTGGCTACAATATGCCAAACCTCAACAGCTACGAAAAGCGCCAGCTCGAAGGCCGCGATCAGCGCATCACCTTCCGTCGGCAGCGCCCGGGATACGGCATGGCGACGATCGTCGACAACCGCGACTACGCCCATCTCGAGCGCTATCTGCGCGCCATTCTCAAGCTTTTGACGCGACAGATGCTCGGCGATTTCACAAACGGCGTCTATCGCCTGCAGATGCACGGCGCCAAAGAAATGCTGCGCACGGCTGCCTTCAGCCTTGAGGAAGACGGGCCACAGCCGATAGAGCCTTTCGTGCTCACGCGCGACGACTGGCTGGCAAAGCAGGGGGGACACATCGACGAATTTACCAACGCCCGCGTCAAGCATCTGCCATGCGATGGACATCTTTACGAGCTTTATTTTTTCTATCTGCCGATGATGGTCGCCGGCAAGGGCGAGCTGCCGCGCGCTTTTTTCCTCGTTGATCTGGAAAGCGGTTTTCTCGAATGGAACGATGTCATCATGGAGAGCAACGACTGGCAGGAAAAACTTTTGCGCCAGCTCTGGAATTATTTTCTGGATCAGGGCGCGCGTCCGCAGGAGCTGCTCATTCAAAATGTCAACGCTTTCTGCACCCTCGCTACCGACATCGGCGCCTGCGGCATTCGCGTTGAATACATTCCGCAGACCTACGTGGGGCAGGAGCTGCTCGACAGTTATCTGCAGGCGACGCATCTCAAGCAGCATCAGATCATCGACGACAGTTTTCCGCGGGATCCGTATTGATCACAGATACAAAAAGGACAGCAGGATCTGAGAGGATCGCTGTCCCTTTTCAAAAAGTGCTCTTAAAAATAAGAGCACTTTTATTATTTTATGGCATTTTATTGTCATCGTCGTTTTCCGCCGATTCGACAACGCGGCGAATGGATTTTTCCAGCTTGACGCGCGGGATCCAGGCTTCATGGCCGCAGCCATTGCAGCGGATGCGGAAATCCATGCCGACGCGGGTGATTGTGAAGGTTTTGCTGCCGCAGGGATGCGGTTTTTTTAATTCGACGACATCGCCGACACCAAGCTTCATTGGCATAATGCTCGCTCCTTTCGGTGGCGCTCAGTGGAGCTGCTGCTGCAGCCCGGCGGCGCTCAGGATATGGATGCTTTCCTCACGCAGACTGCGCAGGATGGGATAGGTGGCTGATTTGCTGCTTTTGAACGCCAGCCGCAGAACGGCGCCGGTGCCGATGATCTCCTGCACACCGAGCACATGCACCGGTTCCACCAGCTGCTCCTCGTGGCGGCTGTTGACGACGGCACAAACGCGGTTCAATAATTCCTTGCCCTCATCAAGACGGGTGGCGTCATGAATGCGCACATCGAAAAACTCTGTCACAGGGTCCTGGCTGTAGTTCACAACGATGTTAATGTCGCCATTGGGAATGCTGACGGTTTCATTGAAATCTGTCTTGATCACAGTGTGACGAATGGTGATGCTCTGGACTTCGCCGGAATATTCGCCGATCCGTACATAATCGCCGACGCTGAACTGTCGCTCCACAAGGATGAACACACCGTTGATCCAATCGAGAATGACATTCTGGCTGATAAAGACCAGCGCCGCACCGGCGATCCCGGCGGAGGCAGCGAGCGCGCGCATATCAAAACCGAATATAGAGAGAATGGCCATCGCGCCGAGCAGGATCGTCGCGTAAAAGATCACGCTCAGCACCATGCGCCGCGTTGTCTCCAGCTGGCGCACGCTGTCGTCGCTGAGACGCCCGACCATCATGCGCGCCTTAAACGCACGGTCGATCAGCGTGCGCACCACACGATAGGCGATGCCCAGAACCAGCACGATCACCAACACCCGCACACCGATCGAGAGCAGATTGTTGATATTCAAAAATGAGAACAGGTCTCCGAAGGATTGCAGCTGGTCCACAGCAGAATCAGCGACGGATTCTGCCGTCTCGCTTGCGGAGTCGGCGACATCATCCACAAGGGAAGGGTCGCTCGAAGCGAGCATTGTCATGAGCATGCTGGTCACCACCTTTCGTTGTTGTGAGAAAATCTGCGATCATCGCGCAGCAAGATCGTCGATCAATGCGCCGGCAAGATAATTGAAGCGCGATCCCTGATACGAGCAGCGGCGCTCAAACTCAGCATTGATCGCGTCCTTGATCTTCCACCAGCTCGTTTCCCAGTTGCAGAAGATGAGATTTTCCTGCGGTCCTTTGCCGACGAGCCGCTGGATGATGATGTTTGGATCAAGGTATTCGAGAAAATCAACCACGCGAGCAACATAGTCCTCGAGGCTGATCATATCAAATTCGCCAAGAACATACTGCCGCGCAAGCCGCGTGCCGCCTACAATGTACAGGCTGTGCAGCTTGACCATGTCGATGTGCAGCGCTGAGAGAATGCGTGCTGTTTCAATGGCATCCAGCCGGTCGTCGCCAGGCAGATTCAGGATGACGTGCGCACAGGTGGCAAAGTCGTAGGCACGGATGCGCGGCACAGCGTCGATAAACTGCGCCAGGGTATGACCGCGATTGACAGCCTCCAGCGTGTGATAGTTCACTGTCTGCAGGCCCAGCTCGATGTCGATATCGAGCCCACCGCGGCGTTCCCGCAATTCCGCCAGCGCTTCAAGATAGGCCGGATGCACGAGATCTGGTCGCGTCGACACAGAAAGCCCGACGACTGCAGGATCTGCAGTTGCAGCATCGATGACGCGCTTGAAACGCGAAAGCGGCATGTAGGTGTTGGAAAATGTCTGGAGATAGACAATGAAATGCTCGCATTTGAAGCGGCGATGGTAAAATGCTTTGTTCTCGGCAATCTGCTCCGGGATGGAAAGATCATCCGGCAGCGCCTGAAATCCGGCGCCGCTGTCGTCGCAAAAGCTGCAGCCGCCTGTTGAGATGCGCCCATCGCGATTTGGGCAGGTGCCGCCGGCAAGATTCACCGGGATCTTGTAGACTGGCTCCTCATAATAATGCTTGAGGAAGGTTGCATAGTCATTGTAGTAAAGCTCCATTAAAAGAAGATGCCTCCCTTAAGCAGGGCGTCCATGGCCTGACCAAGCACTGGTCCCATGAAGCTCTGATGCAGTGCGCGCCCAAACCATCCGGCGGATTCCGGTACAATGAATACGGCGATCGACGTAAAGAGCCCGATCACGACCATCACCAGAAAACCACTGGCGATCGCGCCGAGAAAACGGTCAATGACCTGCGTTACCGTAAAACGGCGCACAAGTCCGCCACAGATCTCTCCGATGAGGATGCAGAGCGCAAAGAACACAATGGTGCCGAGGATCAGCAGCACAACGTGCCAGATCGGATCAGCGAGCACCCGCGCCACCTGATTATAGATGCTGACGTAGATCTCGCTGGCCGAATCGTCGATGGCGCCATAAAGATTTTCCTTGAGGGTATCCGGCAAAAAGAGATTGCCGACCCATTGTTTCAGACTTTCAAGCTGGTTGTCAGGATTGGCAGAAACGCGCGAAGCGAAATAGCTTTCGAGCCATTCACCGATCTTGCTGCGTCCGTCGACGCCTAGCGTACCGCTGACAAACCCATCGATGTGGCTGACGCTGAGCGTCGACGCCACAAACGCGATGACCAGCCCAACCCAATCGCTGAGACGGCGACACAGGCCTTTGAAATAGCCACGGAAAATGGCCAGGCAAACCACTGCGATGATGATTACATCCCACATTGACATGTTTTCATCTCCTTCCAATTATTTATACATTTAATAATTCGCTGACAGCACTGACAGCAGCGAGACGACCCGACGACCAGGCCCATTGCAGATTGTAGCCGCCGCAGTCTCCGTCGATATCCAGCACCTCGCCGCATGCGTACAGACCAGGCACCATCCACGACTGCATGCTTGCGCTGTCAAAGTCCGCCGTATCAATGCCGCCGATGGTGACCTGCGCTTCGACAAAGCCACGCGACCCCTGCACCGGCAGCTTCCACGCATGAAGCTGTCGCGCAAGCGCGTCGATGCGGCGCGGATCCAGCGCATCGTCCTGACGAATGCCGCAGGCTTTGAGGGCGCACTGCGCCAGCAGCCGCGGCAGCAGCCCGACGAAAAATGCGGCAGCCCGACGCTGCGGATGCGCCGCATGTCGTGCCTGCAGGCGCTCGCGAAGGGCTTTCTCCGAAAGCTCCGGAAAAAAATCGATCTCCGCCTGCACACGTTTTCCTTCAGAAAGTGCGCGCACAGCATGACCGGCGCATTGCAGCACCGGCGGACCGGAAAGGCCATAATTTGTGACGAGCAATTCGCCGCTATCGCTGGCGATGGATTTTCCGTCAGCGCGCAGCGTCAGGCGCACATCGCGCTTGAGACCATTCGCTGCCTTGAGGCTGGAGATATCGCAGACAAGCTGGACGATGCCTGGCGCAGTTTCTATCATACTATGCCCCAGCGCGCTGAGCAGCTTATAACCGTCGCGCGTGCCGCCAAGCTTTGGCGCAGCCTCGCCGCCTGTGGCGACGATGACCGCATCGGCGACGGCCTGACCGCCTTTCCAGCGCAGATCGAATCCGCCCTTGCTGCGTGGCCGAACGCTTGTGATGCGTGTGTCAGTATGCATCTCGACACCGCGCTCCTCGATCACCAGCCGCAGAACATCGAGCACCGCCGATGCCTGCAGGCTTTCAGGATAATAGCGCGCGCGTGCGTCCACGGTCCAGGCGAGACCAAGCGCCTCGAAAAATGCCAGCGTATCTGCCTCGTCAAACCGCGCCAGTGCATCATGCACAAAATGCGGATGGCATCCATGATAATTGCTGTCGCGAAAACCGCGGTGCGAAAAATTGCAGCGGCCATTGCCGGTAGCGAGCAGCTTGCGCCCAAGCCGGCTCTGGCTTTCGTAGAGCACAACATGCACGCCTTGGCTGCTGGCTTCGATCGCTGCCGCCATCCCAGCCGCGCCGCCGCCGACAATGGCCAGTGTTTTTTTCTGACTCATAGGCGGCTCCTAGTACAGCTCGACACCGAGCGCATCGAGAATGCGCGTGAGGTCCTCGTCGCTATAGAAATCGATGACGAGATGGCTGCATTTGCCGCTGGCATTCACCTGCACCTTTGTCTGCAGGCGATCGGTGAGCTGATCGCAGAGAGCACGATAGCGCGCGTCTGTTTTTTGCGTTTTGCGCTTGGTTGGCTTGTCGAGGCTGATGCTGTAGTTTTGGATATCCTGGATCATGCGCTCCAACGCGCGCACCGAAAGATCTTGCGCGATGACATCGCTGCAGAGTCCTGCGGCAAGCTCCGGATCTTTGATCGCGAGCAGCGCGCGTGCGTGACCAGCGCTGATCTTGCCCTCCTGCAATGCCTTCATGACTGGCTCCGGCAGATCGAGCAGGCGCAGCAAGTTGGCGATGTATGGGCGGGATTTACCCATGAGGTCAGCGAGCTGCTGCTGTGTATAATGATAGGTTTTGATCAGCGCCGCGTAGCCGTTGGCTTCTTCAACAACGTTGAGATCGGCGCGCTGGATGTTTTCGATCAGTGCGATCTGAGCGATCTCTTCGTCGCTGAGGGTGCGCAGGATCACCGGCACTTCTGTGAGACCAGCCTGCTTTGCTGCGCGCAGACGGCGTTCACCAGCAACGAGCAGATAGTCGCCGTCTTTTTGTGCGACGATAAGAGGAGAAAGCACCCCTTTTTCGCGGATTGATTCTGTGAGATCGAGCAGCGCGTCTGCATCAAAATCGCGGCGCGGCTGCCATGGATTTTCGTGAATGCTGTCAATTGGGAGCATCTGCAAGGTATTTTCTTCGCTGGTTTGCTTTTCTTCCTGCACAGGTGGTTCCTGCTCCTCGACAGCAGTCACAGGCGGCTGCGTCAACGCGTCAAGGGACACATCGCCGCCAAACAGTGCGCCCAGGCCCTTTCCCAATCCTTTGCTTTTTTCCTTAGCCACGTTTGATCACTTCCTTTGCAAGATCATTGTAGGCTTTTGCGCCTTTGGAGATCGCTTCGTAATCGATGATCGCTCGACCGTAGCTTGGCGCTTCGGCTAGGCGCACATTGCGCGGGATCATCGTCTTAAACACCACATCTCCGAAGGCGTCCTTCACCGTATCAACCACATCGCGCGACAAGCGCATGCGGCCGTCATACATTGTGATGATGATGCCACCGACGAAAAGAGTTGGGTTGAAGTTCTGTTTAACGAGAGTCACCGTCTGCATCAACTGCTCCACGCCTTCCAGCGCATAGTATTCGCTCTGGATCGGCACGTAAAGCTGGTCGGCAGCACTGAGCGCATTGATCGTGATCATCCCCAGAGATGGTGGACAGTCGATGAGAATGTAATCGTACTTGTCTTTCACAGGCTCAAGCACACGACGCAGACGCGTGCCGCGATCCTCAAACGCATCCAACTCATGCTCCGCGCCGGCAAGATCCATGGACGATGGCAGCAGATCAAGGCCATGGCGATAGGTGGTGACGATCGCATCCTGCGCTGGTACGTCATCGATCAGGCAGTCATACACCGATCTCTCTAACTCAGACTTATCGACGCCGATGCCGCTGGTCGCATTTGCCTGGGGATCCAGATCCACAAGCAGCACTTTTTTCTTCTTTTTATTTAATGAAGCCGCCAGATTGATGGCCGTCGTCGTTTTTGCGACGCCACCTTTCTGGTTGGCGAGGGCAATGATCAGTCCCATAGGGTTCCCTCCTTGTTTTCAGCAAAAATGTTTCACGTGAAACAACGGTTGGTTTTATTATAACGGTTTTTCTCCGTCGATGGTAGCGCAATCCATCGGTTTCTGCGAAATTTCACCACATTTTCATCGGTTCCCGACATATTTCACGTGAACACTGGCCGATCACCATGAATTTTCGCCGCAAGATGGATCCTCGTATCAAAAATCCCCAGCAAATGTTTCACGTGAAACATCGCTGGGAGAATTGAAAATCCCCACGCCAGGGACTATACTTAATGCAACGACATCGAAAAGAAGGAGTCCACCATGATCAGATTCAATAACGATTACAATCGCGGCTGCATCCCAGCCATTCTCGCTGCTCTCGAAGCGACAAACGACGAAACATTTCCAGGCTACGGCACCGACAGCCTTTGCGATGGAGCTGTGAAACTTCTGCGCAACGAGATTGGCTGGTCGGACGCCGACATCCATTTTCTGCCAGGCGCCACCCAAGCAAATTTCATTCTCCACGCCGCCGCGCTGCGCCCGATCGAAAGCGTCATCGCTGCGCAGACTGGGCACATCGTCGGCCACGAAGCAGGCTCCGTCGAAAGCACCGGCCATCAGATCCTCAGCGTGCCATGCGGACCTGACGGCAAGCTCACAGCTGAGCAGATCGCGCGCGTCGCCGGAGCGTACAGCGATGCCGGCGAGCCAGAGCATCTCACGGAACCACGCCTCGTCTATATCTCACAGCCAACCGAATACGGCGCACTCTACAGCCTGGAAGAATTGCAGGCTATCAAGGACGTCTGCGAAGACCACGAGCTCCTGTTGTATGTCGACGGAGCACGCATGGCTTACGCCCTCGGCGCAGAAAACAACGACGTCACGCTCTGGGATCTCGCAGCGCTCTGCGAGGCCTTCACCATCGGCGGCACGAAATGCGGCGCGCTCTTCGGCGAAGCCCTCGTGCTCACCAACGACAGTCTCAAGCGTCGTTTCCGTACATATATGAAGCAAAACGGCGCCATCCTCGCCAAGGGCTGGCTTCTCGGGCTGCAGTTCGTCACCCTCTTCGGCAACGGCGAATACTACCGTCTCGGTCAGCACGCCGACGCACTCGCCCTGCAGATCCGCAACGCCCTCGAGGCGCGCGGCATGTCCATGTACAACAGCAGCACCACCAACCAGCAATTTGTCATCCTGACGCCAGTGCAGCAGGCCAGCCTCAGTGAAACGTTCATCTTCGAACACTACGCCAAGACAGAAGACGGCCGTGACATCATTCGGTTCTGCACCAGCTGGGCGACAACGCAAAGCGAAGTCGACGCCCTTGTGAGCGCCATCAACAGAATGCCGCTGGTGTGATTTATTATGATCCTTTAAAACTGAAAACGCCCTGCGTGGTCACACGCAAGGCGTTTTTTTGTTTCTACAAAATACTTTCTCAAAAGAGAATCCGCATCTGTGGAAAACTTTTCCAAAACGATGGAAAAATCCACAGTTTTTCAGCGAAACTGCCGTAGAAAAGTGTTACTAAAGTGTAATTTTTATCCATTTGTATTATTATGACGTCACTTCACACCTAGAAATCCCCAGTTTTATGAAAGTTATCCACAGATTTTGAAAAGTGTCGCCCCATAATTGGATAACATCATCAAAGCAGTGGGGATTTTGCCGCTGCACCAGGGTTGCGTGGAAAACGTTTCGGCGTAGGACCCGTCTTACGGATCAGCAAAATATCCCGCGTGTCCCCTCCAGGCAGACTGTGCACAAAGGTTTGCTCGTGAACGCCCTGGAGCGTCTGCAGCGCTTTTGCCGCTTCAGCAAGCTCGGCAGCGCCGTCCGGGCCCTTGCAGGCGATAAATCCACCACCCACACGCACGAAAGGCAGACAGTACTCCAGTAAGAGCGGCAGCCGCGCCACTGCGCGCGCCGTCGCCCAGTCAAAGGCATCGCGATTTTCGCTGCACTTGGCGAAAAGCTCTGCGCGATCATGAAAAGCATGCGCATTTGCAAGCCCAAGCTCGGCAATCACCGCCTCCAAAAAGCCGACGCGCTTGCGCAGGCTGTCGAGAAGCGTCACCTCCAACTGCGGGCAGGCGATCGCCAGTGGAATTCCTGGAAACCCAGCGCCAGTGCCGACATCAATCAAGCGCGCACCGTCGGCAAAGCTGACATCCTCAAGCAACAGCAGACTGTCGAGAAAATGCTTTTCGCAGGCCTCCTGTGGCGCAGTGATCGCTGTCAGGTTCATGCGCGTGTTCCAGTCCACGAGCATCTCATAATAACGGGCAAACTGCGCGCACTGCGCTTCGTCAAGAGCAAAATGCGGCGCCAGCAGCTCGTCGATCAAAGCACGGATCTCGCTCATTGCGCAGCCCTCCGTGTGTGCTCCAGCCAAACCAACAGCGCGGTGATATCCGCCGGATTAACGCCGGAAATGCGGCTCGCCTGGCCGACTGTCTCCGGACGCACCGCTTCAAGCTTCTGACGCGCTTCCAGGCGCAGATTTGACACCTCGCTGTAGTCAATATCTTCTGGCAAGCGGCGACTTTCGAGCTTGGCCGAACGCGCCACCTGTTCACGCTGCTTGACGATATAGCCCTCGTATTTGATGATGATCTCCACCTCGCTGGTCACTTCCGGCGCCAGCGCGTCGTCGCCAAAGCCATACTGCAGCAGATCGGCATAGTGGAGCATCGGCCGTTTCAGAAGATGCGCGAGGGTTGTCGCCTGGCGCAGTGGCTCGCTGCCACAGGCCTGGAGCATCGCCGCAACGGCATCAGGATGCACGGTCGTTTCGTTCAGGCGCTTGATCTCCGTTTCGATCGCTGCCCAGCGCGCCTTGTAGCGCGCATATTTTTTATCGGAAAGCAGGCCAACATCGTGGCCATATTCACAGAGACGGCGATCGGCATTGTCCTCGCGCAGAAGCAGGCGATACTCACAACGGCTCGTCAGCATGCGATAAGGCTCGTTCGTGCCCTTGATCACGAGATCGTCAATGAGCACACCGATGTACGCTTCGTGGCGCCCCAGCACCAGCGGCTCGCGCCCGCGCAGCGACAGGCTCGCGTTGATGCCAGCGATGAGCCCCTGCGCCGCCGCTTCTTCATAGCCCGAGGTGCCGTTGATCTGTCCCGCGCAATAAAGTCCGCGCACACGCTTCGTCTCCAAGCTTGGACGCAGCTCCTGAGGATTGACCAGATCGTACTCGATGGCGTACGCCGGGCGCATGACCTCGCACGTTTCCAAGCCTGGCAGCGTGTGGATCATCTTCAGCTGCACATCCATCGGCAGGCTGGAAGAAAATCCCTGCACATAGAGCTCCGTCGTGCCCAATCCTTCCGGCTCGATGAACAGCTGATGGCGGCTCTTGTCGGAAAAGCGCACCACCTTGTCTTCGATCGATGGGCAATAGCGTGGACCTGTGCCTTCGATGAAGCCAGAATAGAGGGGAGAGCGGTCGAGATTGGCGCGGATGATGGCGTGGGTCTCTGCGTTGGTATAGGTGAGGTGGCAACTCACCTTTTCCAGGCCGTTGTCGTAATCGTGGTCGTGCCAGAAGGAGAAATGCTGCTCGTTGGCGTCAGACGGCTGCACCTCCATCTTGGAAAAATCGACGCTGCGCACGTCCACGCGCGCCGGTGTGCCAGTTTTGAAACGCACCACGTCAAATCCGGCCGCGCGCAGGCTTTCGGAGAGCTTGTTCGCTGGCAGCTGCCCCTGAGGGCCGGCGTTCTCGCTGTATTTGCCGATAATGACGCGGCTCTTGAGATAGGTTCCCGTGCAGAGAATCACGCGCTTGGCATAATACGCCACGCCGGTATGGTCGATGACACCGCGCACCTCGCCATTTTCAAGCAGCAGCTCCTCAGCGATAAACTGCTTGATCGTGAGATGATCGGTGCGCTCCAGGCGCTCCGTCATCGTACGGCGATAGAGCTCCTTGTCCATCTGCGCGCGCAGCGAATGGACCGCCGGTCCCTTGGACGTATTGAGCACACGCATCTGGATCAGACATTCGTCCGCCACCTCGCCCATGGCGCCACCGAGCGCATCCAGCTCGCGCACAAGATGCGCCTTTGCCGGCCCGCCGATCGATGGATTGCAGGGCAAGAGCGCGATGTGGTCGAGGCTGATCGTGCAGAGCAGCGTTTCGTGACCCATCGTCGCACAGGCCAGCGCAGCCTCACAGCCAGCGTGCCCGCCACCAACGACGATGACATCATAGCTCTTCGGATAATCGTATATTCGTTCCATAATAAAAGTGCTCCTATTTTCCTAAACAGAATTTTGAAAAGATCGTATCGATGAGATCTTCCGACGCCGTATCGCCGGTGATCAGCCCAAGATTTTCCCAGGCGTTCTGCAGATCGATGACCAGGATATCCTTGCTCATTCCCATCTCCAGCCCGTCGAGGAAGCTCTCGAGATCGCCTTTGCAGCGCTCGAGCAGCGCCAGATGCCGCGCGTTCGAGACAACAGCCGCATCTCCCGTGCCCACGCGTGCGTCCGAAAGAATGCGCCCCGCGATCGCATCCTCCAGCTCTGCGATGCCGTCGCCATGCTTGGCGCAGGTGCGCACCACCTGCCATTCTTCCGGCAGCACAGCCTGCGGCGCCAGATCGCTCTTATTTGCTAATAAGAGCACTGCTTTGCCAGAAAGTGCTCTTAAATTTTCCAGATCCGCTTCTGCGACGCCTTTGCTCGCATCGATCACATAGAGCACCAGATCCGCTTCCTGGCTCGCTGCCTGCGCGCGCTCCACACCGATCGCTTCGATCGCATCGTCGGTCGCACGAATGCCAGCCGTGTCGAGGATCTCCACCGGCACACCATGGATCGTCAGATGCTCTGTGACAACATCGCGCGTCGTTCCCGCAATATCCGTGACGATCGCGCGATCACGGCCGAGCAGCGCGTTCAGCAGGCTCGACTTGCCCACATTAGGCGCGCCCATGATCACCATCTTGATGCCCTCGCGATAGATGCGCCCGCGCTGCGCCGTGGCGATCAAAATCGCCAGATCTGCGCGCACATCGCCAACGCGCACCGCCAGCTCATCATCTGTGAGACGCTCGATATCGTCCTCCGGATAGTCGAGATCCGCCTGGATGAACGCCACAAGCTCCAGCACACGCTCGCGCGCGTCGCGGATGCGCGTTTCCAGAAGCCCGCTCTTTTGCGCGACTGCCTGCGCCAGCGCTGCGTCGCTTTCTGCGTCGACGATATCCATCACCGCCTCGGCACGCGTCAGATCGAGCTTGCCATTGATGAACGCCCGCTTTGTGAACTCGCCGGCATCTGCCAATCGCGCGCCCTTGCGCAGCAACAGACGCAGGATCTCCTGCGTGGAGACCGGGCCGCCGTGGCATTGGATCTCCACCACGTCCTCGCCAGTGTAGCTCGCCGGCGATCGCATCAAGAGAAACAGCGCTTCATCGATGCGCCGCCCCGCGTCGACCACCCAGCCGTAATGGATCGTGTGCGTCTGCGCCGTGCGCAGATCTGCGCGCCCTTCGTAAACCTCCGCAGCCATTTCCACAGCCTCCGGTCCACTGACACGGATAATGCCCACCGCTGCACGTCCAGGCGCCGTGATCACTGCTGCGATCGTATCGCTCACACTCATGTTCATCCCTCGTTTCTCAATAATCTCTCCCTAGTTTATCACGTTTTTCCAGCCTTGAGAATAGCCGACGCTCCACCAATAAAAAAACTGGGAAATTTCTCTCCCAGTCAAACAGATCTGCGTTCACACGCGCCACAATCTGCACAGCCGTTGCAGGTGAGCCGCGTCGCGCATTCCTCGCAGTGCGGACCATAGCCAGGGTGGTAGCGGTCCTCCTCAGGAATCGGCCAGCCAAGAGGATCGCGCAGATCAAAATGGAGGGGGCCGCCCTGATAATTCATACCGCTCTTATACGCCATGCGGCTCTGCAACCTTTTCGATGGCATGCGGTAAGTGCGCCCGTCCTTGACAAAGACCGTGCCAGTCTCGATAAAATTAAACGTCACATCTGCCGCCACGCATTCTGCGCGCAATGCCTGTACCCATTCAAAATGGCAAGGCCGGGCGCCGTCATAGTTTTCGCCGCCGCAGATCACCTGCTCGATCTGACCGGATGCGAGCGCTTTTGCCAACGAAACCGGACCGATGAACGGCGCACACATCACGCCCTTGTGCTTGAACGGCAGCTCGAGCAGGTAAGGCAGACGCTCGTCGGCGCGGCGCTGATTTTCACAGGTGACATTGAAGAAGATATTCTCCCAGCCATCGCCCCAATCCGCCGGCAGATGGTCACCCACGCGCTCCGGTCGCTTCGTCAGCAGAAAAAATACCACATCCGGCCGCGCCCGCATCACCGCCCAGGCTTCGTCGCGCCAGACGTCCGCTTCTGCGAGAAAGAAATCGCTCGTCATGCAGACACGCAGCATCTCGCCCGGACGGATCTTGTAATTGCCGTTCCGATCCTTCGCCAGCGGATAGCGCATGTTCGCCGTGCGATAGATCTCCGAGCCATCTGCCTGGCCGCGTACCTTGTCGAGATAATACATGTAACAATGGGCGCAGCCTTCGCTCACCTTCACACAGCCGTGCCAGGGATTCCAGATATCATGCATCGCCGCACCTCCTTTCGCTCATAAACTCAGCATAACAAACAATCCCCGAAAGCGCCAGTGCTTTCGGGGATGAAATCTGTGTGATTATTTTACAGTGAAGGTGACAGCACGGGTCGTGTTGTCCGCATTGTACTCAGGAATGCTGTCAAAGCCGAAAGCATCGGCGATGAAACGGACCGGCACCATCGTGCTGGCGTAAGCGGTGGAAATATATGGCGCAACGTCCATCATTTTTTCCTGACCGTTGAGCGTATAGGCCAGCTTGTACGGCGTCATGACAATGTGGGTGTCGCCGCGGTCGATGGTGATGAGGTTGGTCGCCTGCTTCCAGTCAACTGTGGCGCCAAATGCCTCACTGATCGCTCGCAGTGGCACATAGGTGCGGCCATTGTCGATGATCGGTGGCGCGATGATGGTTTTGTTCTTACCATCCACCTGCATGGTGGTGGAGCCGATCGTTACAACGACTTTTTCAGCGCCTTCCGGCTCAGCATCCGGATCTTTGAAAGTGAAGGTATCGCTGACAACCTGGTATGCATGACCTTTGTCGTCGGTGAAGGTGATCTCAAACTTCCCGGTGCAAGGCTTGTCGCAAGCCAGCGCCGTGTTGAGCACGCCTTTGGTCTGCAGAAGTGTCGTGGTACCGTCTGTCGCAATAACAGAAAATCCAGGATCACTGACAGAAGAATCAATCCAGCGGATATCGACATTCGTTGGACGGAAACTCAGCTTCATGTTTTTTCCATTATTATCCAATAAAGTGAAAGCGACACCAATCTGATCTTCTTTTTCAGTGACAATGCTGCCACTTGTAATGTTCATTTTCACCTTGCCAGGCTCAGCGCCATCAATAACGGTGAGCGATGCATTTACAGGCTTATTGTTATAGAATGCCAGGATATTGACCTTCGAGCCAAGTGTTGCATCATCAGCAATGGTGACTGTTGGGGTATCAGGACTGTTACTGGATTCGAGCGCATCGCTGTCCGTCGTGACAACGTTGTAGCTGTCTGCTTCGTCGGTGATATCCGTACGTTTGCCGTCGGTATTCACATAATACAGTTTACCAGTCAGGGTTTCGCCCTGTTTTATCACCGTCGTACCAAAATCAAGCACCAATTCCTTGAATTCACCATAAGGCGATTCGAGCTTGACGGTGGCAGTCAGATCTTTGTCGGCAACACCATTGCGTTCAAAGGTAAATTTGACGCTGGCGGTGTCTTCGTCAAAGCTCTCGGTGAACGTAAATTTTCCATCCTTGACAGATGTGATGTCAACATATTTTGTGTTGGTGCCAGGAACAGCATCGCCGTCCTTGTCATACTGCTGGTAAGCGAGCTCGTCGTTTTCGCCCATGACATAGTCATCGTCAAATGTCACAGTGAAGGTGCGATTCGACGTCCCGCCTTTGGTGTCAACAGTGATCTTCATGGAGCTTGGCGCAACAGGAATCACTTCTTTTTCAAAGCTTTCCAAAGCCAGACGGTTTAGATCATCGTCCATAACAGCGATCGTCAGATCATTGGCATCCGCACTGGAGAGCTCTGGAATGTCAGCTTTTTTGATGTAGAAATTATTCTGACCAGTCGTTTTTGTAATATCGCCAAGATATTCAAATTCCGAAACATTGTCCACGCGCCAGTAAACGGCCATGCCAACTTTCAGATCTTTCCCGGTAATGCTGACAGATACATCTTGACCAGATACATTGCTGTCGTACCCTGTCACATAGATGTTGATATCTTTCGCCGGCGTTGTCGTGCCATCGGCGAACGCTGCCACCGGCAGCATACTGAGCACCATCGCGGCCAGGGCCACGAGGGCTACCAATTTTTTCTTCATGTTACAAATCCCTCCTTAGTTTAATTCAAATTCTTCTAAACTAATTACGATTATAGCACAGAAAAGCGGCAAATTCACGGCTGCTGACCAGATTGTTATTGCTCTGTCACCAGCTCTTCACCAGCTTGTCATCATTGACCGATGGCGCTGGGAATTATTCGCCGACTTTCTTTTCAATGTCACTAATTTCGTTCACACGGCGTTCGTGACGGCCGCCGTCAAATTCGCTTTCCAGCCAGACATCGACAATATCCAGCGCCAACCCTTCGCCAATGACGCGCTGGCCCATGGTGAGGATGTTGGCGTTGTTGTGGTTGCGGCTGGCGCGGGCAGAGAAGGTATCGTGGCAGAGCGCCGCGCGGATGCCAGGCACCTTGTTGGCAGCGATGCCAATGCCGATGCCAGTGCCGCAGACAAGGATGCCGCGGTCACATTCACCGCTTGCCACAGCGCGCGCTGCCGGTTCGGCGATCAGCGGATAGTCGCAGGATTCGTGGCTGTCTGTGCCAAAATCGATCACCTCGTGGCCGAGGGTCTGCAAATGTTCCTTGATGGCGCTTTTGAGATCAAAACCACCGTGGTCAGAGCCTAATGCAATCTTCATTGTTCATTTCTCCTTTTCTCATTTCCATTCAGCGAGACGCACACCGAGCGCCGTCTCAAGCTGTTCATATACACTGTCATAATCTTCCGGTCGGCGCGGATCGGCAATCTCGCCCGCCGGCGAAAGCGGCTGGATCTTCGCTGCCTGGCGCGGCAAAATAGCGCGCAGCTGTGCCGCCTGCAGGAGCGTCATCGTGTAGATGTGCTCTGCTGCTTCAACCATATCCGTCGTCAGCGCCTGCGAGCGATGCTCAGACAAATCCAGCCCATGCGTGCTGCAAACGCGCACCGCTTCCGGCTTTGCACCGTCGCCGGGAAAAGCCGCCAGGCCCGCTGAGCGCGCGTGAACATTTTCCAGCCCAGCCTCCAGAGCGAGCGCCTGCGTGATCTTTTCTGCCATCGCGCTGCGGCAGGTGTTCCCTTCGCAGACAAAGAGCAGCTCCATCTCAGCCCTCCTCAGGCCAAGGCTGGCTCATTTTGCCAATGCGATTCATCAGCGCTTCGCCAAGATCCGCAAGCGGCCAGGCATCGATGTAGATCTCCTTGACGCCATAGGCATCCATGCGACGGAGCCCGTCAAAGAGCCGGTGCGCCGCTTCATCCGGATGGGCAAAGCTGCCCATGTTCCAGACAAAAACATCCTCAGGGATCGTTCCCAAGCCTGCCAGCGTTTCGTCAGCGATCAGCATGCCCACAGGGCGTGGCGCCGTTTCGAGACGCTTCAGGATCTTTTCTGCGCGGTCGTCGCCAGTGAGCAGATACGCCGGTGCCTGTGGCGCGTAGTGGCGATATTTCATCCCCGGCGCCTTTGGCGCATCGCTGTCGCCAAGCGGCGCCGCTTCCGTCACCGGACCGATCAGCGCTTCGATCTTTTCGCGTGGGATCCCGCCAGGACGCAGGATCGCATACGGCTGCACCGTCAGATCGACAATCGTCGATTCCACCCCCACGCGGCACGGACCGCCGTCCACAACCCCGGCAATGTGGTCGCCAAAATCATGCTCCACATGTGCAGCCAGCGTTGGCGACGGATGCCCACTCAAGTTCGCGCTCGGTCCCGCCAGCGGATGTCCCAGCGCCCGGATCAGCCTGCGTGCCAGATCGTTATCCGGCATGCGCACAGCCACCGTATCCAGCCCACCAGAGACCACACTCGACACATTCCGGCGTTTTTTCAGCACCAGCGTCAGCGGTCCTGGCCAGAAAGCCTCTGCCAGATCCACCGCCGCTTCCGGGATGTCTTCGGCAATATCGCGCAGCGCGCTCATATCAGCAATGTGCAGGATCAGCGGATTGTCCGAAGGGCGTCCCTTCGCCGTATACACAGCGCGGCACGCTTCTTCGTTGAAGCCATCAGCGCCCAGGCCGTAGACCGTCTCCGTCGGAAAAGCCACCAGCTTTCCTGCACGCAGCGCATCCACCGCCATCCGCAGATCTTCTTCACGATCAATATTCAGTAGCATCGTTCCCATCCTTTCTCAATGAGAGTGTGCAGTTTTCGCACCTTTTATTATACCCGCTGCCGCCGCAAAATGACACCCCCGCACACGAAAAAACCGGCATCTGCTCATAACAGATGCCGGGAAATGATCATTCGCCAGCGACGGCTGTATTCGTCAGCGTACCGATGCCTTCGATCTCTACAGTGATCGTGTCGCCAGGCGCGAGATGGCCGACGCCTGCCGGCGTGCCGCTGTAGATCAGATCGCCTGGCTCCAGCGTGGTGAACGCCGAAAGATGCGCGATCAAGCGCGCGATCGAAAAGATCATCAGCTGGGAATTGCCATTCTGGCGCAGCTCGCCGTTGAGATAGGAGCGCACCGCCAGATTTTGCGGATTCTTGATGTCTGTGACGATCCATGGCCCCAGTGGTTTATAGGTTGGCTGGCTCTTGGCGCGCAACCATTGCTTGTCTGCATTCTGATAGGTACGGTCCGACACATCGTTGCCGCAGGTGTAGCCCAGCACATAATCCAGCGCTTCGTCTTCGCTGACACGGCTGCAGCGGCGGCCGATCACCGCCACCAGCTCGCCTTCATAATCCACCGTGTGATCCAGACGGCTGATCACGATCGGCGAATTTGGCCCGGTGATCGCCGTTGTCGCGCAGAGAAAAGCGATCGGATCGTCTGGATTGGCGCGCGTTGGGTCAATGTGCTTGAATTCGTCAACATGCGCCGCGTAGTTCAGCCCGATCGCATACACATGCGGTGGCTTCACCGGCGCCAGCAGCGTGCAATCGTCCAGCGGCAGGCTCGTGTTCGTCAACACGATCTCCCGCCCGAAAATATCCCCGTCGATCAGCGTCGCACAGTCTTTTTCCGTGTCGATCGCTGCGTAGTAGATCTGCTGATCGTATTTGATGCGTGCAATATTCATTATTGTCCACCCTTCCTCTTAATGATTAATTATTAATGTTTAATTATCAATGTTGGTAGATTCCCTATCGGGAATCTCTTTTTCAAATTTTTCTTGCAAAACTTGTACGTCAACGCGAAGGTTTGACTTTTTTCGTAATCGCCGTCAGGATCTTTTGCAGCTCGATACAATCAGCAATCAAAGAACGAAACTGCTCTTCCGTAATATACTCTGTCTCATAAAGCAATTCCAGCCAGTATCGTGTTTCGTTACATTCCTTCAGCGCAATATAGAGCTTTAAAGCAAAATCGTTGCGGCTGATCGCATATTCTGATTCTGCTACGTTCGCACCAATGCTCGTACCACTACGCAAAATCTGGCGTGCAAGAACATACTCCTGTTTTTCATCAATTAAATACCTGTTCAACTTCACAATTCGCACTGCAAATTGCTTACTCTTGGTTCTGATGACATTGTCTTCTTTCATAGGCCATTCCTCAAGCACCATTTATTGACAAAATCTTCTTACTTAATAATAACATTATTGCCAAATATTGACCACAAAAAATGATTTCCAGTCATTGGCACGCGGAGAAAGGGCAACACAAGATATTTTCTATCTGTCACCTGTAGAAATTACTCATTTATCATTACTCATTAATCATTATTCTTATCTTTTTTCTTCTCGCGTATCGACAAGCGTTTCTGCCACAACGCAGGCGAGGATGATCGCTGCGCCGATGAGGCCCATCAGCGAAAGCGTTTCGCCGAGAAGGAAAAAGGAGAAGAACGCCGTCAATACCGGTGCGGTGCATTGCAAAAGAGCGACGGTGCGCGAGCTGATGCCTTCGAGGGCCTTGTTCTGCAAAAGATAGCCCAGCAGCGTGCAGGCCAGCGCCAGATAGAGGATGATCGCCCAGTTCACCGGCGAAGCGCCCTTGAGAGTCAGCCCGCCTTCAAAGATAAACGCGCAGACAAACGCCATCACCATGCTCGCTGCCGCCTGCACCGTTGTCAGCGTCAGCGCGTCCATCTGCTGCAGCGCCGTGCCGCTTGAGACCAGCGAGCCTGCGATGCACACTGCTGAGAGAAATCCCACCAGCTCGCCCACACCGAAGCCCGAAAAGCCCCCGCAGAAAAGATACAGCCCAACGACCACCAAAAGCTGCAACGGAATGTGCACCCAGCGATAGCGCGTGCGATGGATCAGAAACGCCAGGATCGGCGTCAGGATGATCGCCATCGAGCGCAGAAACGTCGCCGAGGTGGCCGTCGTCAGATTGAGCGCGATGTTATTGAGCACATAGCCTGCCGCAATGCACAGCGACGGCACCAGCCAAAGCCGCACCGACACTGCGCGCAGCCCCTGCGCAATGCGTCTGCCACAGACCAACAGGAGCGCCGCCACAGCGATCGCATAGCGCACCGTCATCAGCGAATACACGCTCATCGTTTCGTAGGCCGCTTTCGAGATCGGATCCCCAAAACCATAGAGCACACTTTGCAGCAGGATCAACCCCGCAAAAAATAATACCGATCGCCGATGCATCACTCTCAACCTCCTGATTCATTCACTATTAATAGTATAGCAAATTTATGAATTGCCAGACAATAAAAAAGCAACACGCGCGCAGAGAACTTCTTTATCATCAAAAAATCCCCTCCGATCACTCGAAGGGGAAGATGTTCATAAACTGTTACGCAAGCACGCGGCCAGCGGTATCGAATGGATAAGCGTCGTAGCTCTGGATGCAGACGCTCTGGCCTGGTGCTGGTGCATGGATGTACTGACCATCGCCGATGTAGATGCCAACGTGGTATGGGCTTGCGCCGCCCCAGAATACGAGGTCACCAGGCTGCAGCGCAACCAGGGAAACCTGCTGCACAACAGCGATCTGATCGTAGGTGGTACGTGGCAGGCTGATGCCGTTCTGAGTGAAAACATACTGCACAAGACCGCTGCAGTCGAAGCCGGCAGGTGTGGTGCCGCCCCAGACATATGGCACGCCAATGTACTGCATGGCAGTAGCGATGATGTTGCGTGCAGTTGCATCAGAGATGCCGCCAACGATCTCATCCACAGTGCCCTGATCCACAGATGGAGTGGTGGTGTCGTTCGTAGAATCATCGACTGGCGTGTCGGTAACTGGTGGTTCGACAACCGGTGCCTGGTAAGCGTTCATATTGCCCCAGAGATTTGCCCAGACATCGCTGCCCGTCTGAGAAGCGAGCACGAGAATGTTCGAGCCAGAGAGGCTGATGTTGTTGTTAGGAATGATCGCCTGGAAGAAATCCTGTGGCACATAGAGCACACCGTTCACATTCTGGATGCTGTAGGTGGCGCCGCCCTGCTGAACCTGCAGGCCAGTCTCGCCATTGACGAGATAAACTTCGTAAGCAGTCATGTCGTTGTAAAGTTTGAGCTTTTCCTGACCTTCTGCTTTCCAGTCAACGCCAAGCGCCTGATCCTTCATCGCTTCCAGCGTTGCGCGCAGTGGCAGATAGGTCTGACCGCCGATGTTCTGTGCTGGGTTTGCCAGGCTCACATAATCGATCCCGTAGGATTCGGTGGTGTCACCAGATGGCTGCTGAGAAGCGTTGTTGTCAGTCACAGGTGCAGATGGGGTCTGCGTGCTGCCACCATTCAGCTGCTGCGTCGCAGCGGCCATAGCCTGAGCGGCTGCAGCCAGGTTTGGCGTCGTCTGTTCGCCAACGATGGCCGTATCCGTGTCCGCTGCAAAAGCAGGGGCAACAGTGCAGGTCATCGTGACAGCGCAAAGCGTCAATGCGGTCGTCCATTTTTTCAAATTCAAAGGGGTCACGTCCTTCCTTTGACGGGGCGTGTTCGATAGATCTGATTGCATAGTGTAAAAATAAAATAGCCCGTCAATGTCCTTTTTTCGCATGCAGCGCCGCTGATGCAGCGCGCAACGCGTCATTGCTCGTGAAACTTTTATTATAATACAGGAAAACCTTGCATTTGAACAGGTTTTACAGCGGATTGTCATTAAACTGTTGCTGTCTGTTACAATCCGCAAAAGTCGGCGCAAAATGCGCGAAAAAGGCGCTACGAACGGATTCGTAGCGCCTTTCACTGTTCAGTACAGGGAACAAAGCACGAACATTTGTTCCCGCTTCCGATTAGAAAAAATAACAAAAGTTACAAACTTCCATGTCGCTTGTTACAAATGGCGCATGCCTGGCGCGCGTCAGCCAACGATTCTGCCAGCGCTCGTGAATGGATACGCGCCGTAGCTCTGGATGCAAACGCTCTGGCCTGGCGCCGGTGCGTGGATGTATTGGCCGTTGCCAATATAAATGCCAACATGGTACGCGCTGTAGCCCCAGAAGACGAGATCCCCTGGCTGCAGATCGTCAAAGGAGACCGGCGTCGCTTCCGCCTGCTGCGTATACGTCGTGCGGGAGATCGAGATGCCGTTTTCCGCGTAGACATATTGCACAAGCCCGCTGCAATCAAAGCCGTATGGCGTCGTGCCGCCCCAGACATATGGCACGCCCAGGTATTTCATCGCCGTCGCCACGATCTGGTCGCCGACAGATTTTGTCACATAGGCGTCGTCCACGCTGTAGGTTTCCAGACTCTTCCAGAATGCACTCTCGTCTGTCTGGATCAGCATCAGGATGCTGCCCTGCACAGAAACCACGCGGTTAGTCAGCTGCTGGATAAATGCCATTGGCGCATAGGTGATGTCGCCTTCCACCTTGAGCGGATAGTAGGTGCCGTTCGCAGAAGTGGCGATCGCCGTCTGGTCGTCGTTGTAATAGAGCTGCATATCGCCGCCAGCGATGGAAAGCTTGATCTTGCGCGCCTGTTCGTCAGGATTTGTCGTCACAGTAGCGCCCATCTGCTCCAGCGTCGAGCGCAGCGGCAGATAAAGGGTGCCTTCTTCATTGATGACAGAAGTAGCGAGCTGGTAGCTGTCAATATGATAATTGCTCGTCGCGCCCTGTACAGCGGAAGTCACCTGCGCCGTATCGGCCGCAGGCGCAGTATCGTCAGCAAGCGCAGGCGCTGCGCCGAGACCGCTCACGCCAAAAGCGAGCAAAAGCAGAGTTGCGATGGATTTCTTGTTCATGATAGGGATCACGTCCTTTTCGTTGTGTTTCATCGACAGGCGCTATGCTAGCACAGAATTTTCGCCGTTGGCAAGGTCTACAAAGAACATGTCAATTTATTGTTATGTATTAAAACCCAAAAACAAAGAATTTGTTACGCAACTTCAACCCCCTTGTTCAAGCGGGTTTTGAACGTCACCTGATAAAAAGATCCCACCGAAAATCGAACAAATGTTCTCGCTAAAAAGAACAAAAAATAACACGCCCACCAGCGTTGTAACTTTTGCGTTTGAAAGAATACGCGCAGCAAAAAAGACGCTCCGCAGAGCGCCTCTGATCTATTCTGTTTTCTCGTTTTCTTCGTTTTCCGTGTTTTCTTCTGCGTCTTCCTGTTCCAGCTCAGAGTCTGGTTCTGCTTCCGCAGTTTCTTCAGATGGTTGCGCTTCGGCGACCGGCTCAGATGGTGCGCTTGCCAGCTTGTCCTTGCGCGCGTAGTAGAAGATCGTCACGCCCACGATCATCGTGATGCAGTCGATCACGCTGAACGATTCCATGCTCACCTGCGTATAGACCAGCGACACGATCCCCAGCAGCGCAAACACCAGCCCCAGCTTCATCGCCATATCGTTGTAGCGACGCAGGCAGACATAGCCGCAGACGATCGCCAGGATCGCGATCACATAAGAAAGTGCCACGATCGCTATCTCGCCGGCTTCGTGTCCCGGCATCAATCCCTGCACCATGCCAATGATCGCCATCATTCCCAAAAGCGCATAGAGCACCCCATAGACCATCATGACAATGCCGCAGATCTTCATCGGATCATAATTTTTCTCCATGATCACACGCCCCTTTTCTCATCATTTACACAATGATATCTGCCAATTATTATACCACTCCAACAGGGCCTGCTCAACGACACAGCGCCTCCATCGCGCCCATGAACGCACGCTTTGTAAATTTTCTACATCATACACCCATCCATTGGCCCATTCCACTATTCAATGTTCGCTGTCATCTTTTTGTTTCTAATAGTATAGAAGGAAAATAAAAAAGCAGGCGTTCCGTTTCCAGAACGCCTGCCACAATACTGATCATTCTTCGTTTTGCACAAGGATGCCAACCTTTTCCAGCACCTCGTCCACATCGCTGACCGGCACGATCTCCAAGCCCTGCTTGATCTCGTCGTCGATATCCGCAAGATCGCGCTCGTTTTCTTTTGGAATGAACACCGTCGTAATGCCCGCGCGCTGCGCAGCCATCAGTTTTTCCGGCAGACCGCCGATCGCCGTGACAGCGCCGCGCAGAGAAACCTCGCCAGTCATCGCATAGCTTGGCGCCACAGCTCGGTCCGTGACCAGGCTTGCGATCGCCGTCGTCAGCGTGATGCCCGCCGATGGACCATCCTTAGGCACAGCGCCTTCCGGCACATGGATGTGCAGATCGCATTTCTCGTATTTTTCCCATTCCTTCGGGAATTTCGCCTTCACCAGGCTCATCGCCAGATACGCCGATTCCTTCATCACATCGCCCAGCTTCCCAGTGAGCAAAAGCTTGCCGCTGCCCTGGGTAAAGAGCGCCTCGATGAACAGGATCTCGCCGCCAGCCTGCGTCCAGGCCAGCCCCGTGACAACCCCCGATTTCTTTTCCGAGAGAATATGATCGTGCAGGATCGGCTGCATATCCAGCCACGTGCGCAGATCCTCCGGCTGCACCGTAAACGGCGCCTCCTCGCCCTTCGCCAGCTTCACAGCCGCCTGGCGGCAGAGCGTGTCGATGCGCTTGCGCAGACCGCGCACGCCGCTTTCCATCGTGAAATCGTCGATCAATGCGCGCAGCGTCTCGTCTGGGATCACCAGCGCATCCTCCGGCACACCGTTTTGTTCGTAGGAGGCAGCGAGCAAATGCTCCTTGGCGATCGCCAGCTTGTCGTTTGCCGTGTAGCCGTTGAAATTGATGACCTCCATACGGTTCAACAGCGGCGCCGGGATCGTTTCCGTCGTGTTCGCCGTGCAGACGAAGAACACATCCGACAGATCATATGGCACATTCAGATAATGGTCCACAAAATTGCTGTTCTGCTCCGGATCCAGCACCTCCAACAGCGCGCTCGCCGGATCGCCGTTGTAGGATGCAGAAAGCTTGTCCACCTCGTCCAGCACCATCACCGGATTCGACACCCCAGCCTTGTGGATGCCGTCGATGATGCGCCCAGCCATCGCGCCAATGTAGGTGCGGCGATGCCCGCGGATATCCGCCTCATCGCGCACACCGCCCAGGCTCACACGCACATACTTGCGCCCCAAAGCCCGCGCAATGCTCTGGCCCACAGACGTTTTGCCCGTGCCAGGAGGCCCCACAAAGAGCAGGATCGAGCCGCTCTGTTTTTTGCGCAGCGCCATCACCGCGATCTGCTCGATCACGCGCGTCTTCACCTTTTTCAGACCATAGTGGTCCTCATCAAGGATCGATTCCGCCGCCGCCACATCGATCGCGTTCGCTTCTTCCTTCTGCCATGGCAAGGACAGCAGATATTCCAGATAATCGTAGAGCAGCGCATACTCATTGCCGCCATTTTCACGCGCCAGACGGTTCAGCACCTTGTTCGCCTCAGTGCGCGCCAGATCGTTCAGCGGCAGCGTGTCGATCAGATGCGCAAAGCGATCGAAATCGTTCGCATCCTCCGGATGCATCTCATCCAGCTTTTGCTGCAGTACATCGATCTGACGGCGCAGCGCCTGCTCCTTCATATTCGCTTCGTATTCCTCGCGCTGCAGCTCCATCGCCTCCGCGCTCGCCCGCGCCACCTCGATGAAAGCGTAGATGATCTGCTCGATCGCCTCCATGCGCCCGCGCATGCTCGGATACGTCAGCACCTGATAGCGCGTTTCATTGTCCGCAGCCAGCCATGGCGACAGCGAGACCCCCGCTTCCTCGATCGAATGGAAGCCCTCGATCATCGGCATCGCCTGCTTGCCCCAGTCGTATTCCTTGGCAAAATCGTTCAGCGCATCCTTGATCGCCCGCAGGCGCGTCAGACGCTCCTCCTCCGGCACATCGCGCACATCGATGAGCCCCGTCGTCTCCACCTCGATCGTCGCGTCGTCGTTCACACGCACCGCATCGATGCGCAGACGCTCGTTGGCGCGGATCGTCACAAAACCATCCTGAGACACATCGCTCACATATCCGCCAACGCCTATCTCGTAGAAATCGTCCGCCGTGTATGCGTAGCGCGGCTTCTGTTCCTTCGCCGTCAGCAGCACCACATCCTCGTGCAGCACCGCTTTCGACAGCGCAAATTCTTCAAACTCCTCGCCGCGGACATACATGTTTACCCCCGGCACCAAGAGCACTTCGTATAAAGGTAAAACAAACATATCGCAAAACTCCTATCTTTACTAGCCATCTCAAAACATGAGTGCTAAAGCGTTTCAAAAATAAAAACCTTCGCCGCCACATAAAATATGACAACATCGGGCATCTCTAGCTATCTATGATAGTAGCACGATGATGACGCCCTGTCAACGCCTATCCAGACCCATTCGGCAGGATTTTTTCTCACTGCCCCTTTAACAGCAACAAAAAAACCAGCCAACGTTCGCTGACTGGTCATTTCTGTTCGGCGATGGCGCCTTCCTGGACGTGGAAGACAGGATCGTAGCCGAAATTTTTGAAGGTAAAATCCAATCCCGTGCCTGTGATAAAGGTCTGGATCTGCTTTTTGATGACGATCTCCATCACAGCGCGCTGGCGGTCAAAGTCCAGCTCGCTCATCACATCATCCAAAAGGAGCAGGGGCTTCGTGCCGAGATGCTGCTCGTAAGCGTCGATCGCCGCCATCTTCATCGACAGGATCGCCGTGCGCTGCTGACCCTGGCTGCCGTAGGTGCGCAGATCGATGCCGTTTTCGTAGAAGATCAGATCGTCTCGATGCGGCCCCAGCAGGCTCTGCCCGCGGGCGATCTCCTCCGCTTCCACCTCTGCCAGGCGCTCGAGAAAATGCGTTTTCATCACCGCATCGTTTTCGTGCAGCACCTGGCCCAGGCTCGATTGATACGTCACATTGAAGCTGCCCTTTTCGCCAGTGAGAAAAGCATGCACTCGTCGCGCCTGCGGCACCAGAAACGCCAACAAATCCAACCGGCGGCGGATCATCCGCACCCCCAGCTCCACCAGCTGCAGATTCCACGGCACCAGCTGCTCGCGTTCCGCGCGGCGCCGGCGAATATCCCGCAACAGCTCCCCGCGCTGGCTCAGCACCCGCTCGTAGCTGTGGCGCGTCTGCTCATAATCCGCAAACAGCGCCTCCAGCTCGCGGTCGATAAAACGCCGGCGCTCCGCCGGACCACCCTTGATGATCCCCAGATCATCCGGTGTGAAGAGCACAGCCGCCAAACGCACCGGCAAAGCGCGCAGGCGGCCGTAGCGCACACCGTTGAGCTTCACAGCCTTGCGGCGCACAGCGTCGTAATAGATCTCCAGATGGTGCGTGCGGCTCGTTTCATCCAGCGCAAACAGCGCCTCCAGCCGGAAAAACTGACGGTTCCAGTGCACCAGCTCCCGGTCCTTGTTGCCGCGAAAATTTTTGCCATAGCAGAGATAGAAAATGCTCTCCAAAAGATTCGTCTTGCCCTGGCCGTTTGGCCCCAGAAAAACATTCAGCGTCGGGTGCAGCGTGATCGTCGTGCTGTCGTAGTTGCGCCAGTCCCTGAGCGTAAGTTCCTTGAGGATCATCTTACTGTCTCAGCGGCAAAAGCAGATAGAGATAGCGCTCGTCGTTCTTTGGCTTGAACACACATGGCCCAAGATCGCCGCTCATCTCCACATCCAGCGCATCGTAATGCATCTTCGACAGCGCATCCGTCAGGAAGTTCGCATTGAAGAGAATGTTCACCTCGTCGCCTTCCATATAAATATCCAGCGCCTCGTTGACCTGGCCGCGTTCGCTCGCCGTTTTGATCGTCAGCTTGCCGCCTTCCACATTCAACCGGATCACCGTCGTGCCGCTGTTGTCGCGGCCAAAAAGCGTCGCGCGCTCGATCGAGCTCTTGAGCGCCGTGCGGTCAATATCAAAATGCGTCGTGTGCGCCTTTGGCAGCGCCGCGCGATAAGGAGGGAATTCCCCCTTGATCAGCTGGCTCGTCATCTGCACATCGCCGCTTTCAAAAAGGATCTGGTTCTTCGTCACAGAAATATGGATGATCGCATCCTCATCCACAATCCCGATCAGCTCCTGCAGCGCGCGCACAGGGATCACAACGTGGAAATCATCGCCCGTTTCGTTGTTCACCTTTTCTTCCATCATCGCCAGACGGAACGAGTCCGTGCCCACAACCGTCACATCGTTGCCGCTCACCTCAAAGAGCAGCCCCGTAAAGATCGGGCGCAGATCCTCCTTGCGCGCCGCAAACGACGTCTGACGCACCAGATCCGACAGCGTCCGCTGGGAAATGCTCATGCAGTGCAGGATCTCCATCTGCGGAGGCTTTGGAAAATCATAGCCCGGCCAGCCGATCATCTCCGTCGCATTGCCATCGTAGTGGATCGTCATTTTGTCCTGACCATTATAGGAAGTATTTTCAAAAAGCAGGTTCGTATCCGGCAGACGGGAAACAAATTCGCGGAAGCTCTTGCCGCTGACCACCGTTTCCCCTTCCTCGATCACCTCTACCGGCACCGTGCACTGAATGCGCAGCCCCGCGTTTTCGATCGTGTCCGTCGCGACCATCGTCAGGTGGCCGTTTTTCGCCGAAAGGTAGATACCGCTCAGGATAGGCTGCACACTCTTCGTCGACAGCGCACGCTGCACAATGCTCAGGCCGCTCGTGAGATTGTCTTTGATAGCCGTAAATTTCATGGTCGTCTTCTTCTCCTTCTTTAATAAGTAAGTTAGTAGTAGTATTAGTAGTGCCTGTGGATTCGTTGAAAACTCATCCCGCACCAGTGCCAGCGCGGCTTTGCCCCTGTCTAAAACCATGTGGAGAGCAGAGGCCAGTTTTCAACAGCTTCCACAGCGTTTTTCGTTTTCCACGCAAACCCACATGTGGAAAACCATTTCGTGGAAAAACCTGTGCAGGATGCGTGCATAAAAATTCATGAATGTGGATATCCAGCGTCAGCAGGCCATTTGCAAATCCCACCATTCCGCCGACTTTTTAGCCGCGAAAAGCGTCGGACCAGCGCCCTAATCCTTAGAAAAACTGTGGATTTATCCACAATAAAACGCCGATTGTGGATAACATTGTGGATAAATGCAGCGATTTTAACGGATTTTTGCGGGTTTTCCACAGAAATCCCAGGAAAATTTCTAACCGTCCCGGGAAACCTGTGGAAAACGATCCAGCCGCGTCAAAATCGCCAAAAAGTTTTCCAAAGCCCCAGCCGCTGCATATTATCAAAGCCTCCGTGCATGAAGCGCCTCAGGCCTCGATCGCGCGGCGGATGTTTGCAATATCGCTCTGTAACAGCGGATCCTGGCGCATCCCTTCCTCGATCTTGTCGATCGCGTTCGAGACCGTGCTGTGGTCCTTCTTAAACAGCTTGCCGATCGCCGGCAGACTCATCGACAGCAGATTGCGGCAGAAATACATCGACACCTGACGCGGCAGGAGCACATCCTTCTTGCGGCTCGTGCCCATCATCTTGTCTCGCGAAAGGCCATAGTACTCGCACACCTTCGTGATCACAATATCCTGCGTCAGATGCTTTTCGTGCGCCACCTTGTTTTTGATCGTGCGCTCCGCAAGCTCCAGCGTGATCGGCTGGTTCGAAATGCGCGCCGTGCTGATCACCGTCTGCAGCGCACCCTCCAGCGTGCGGATGTTCACCGCCACATTGTCGACAATGTATTCAATGATGCGATTGTCCACCACCGCGTTTTCCATTTCCGCCTTTTTCTGCAGGATCGCAATACGCGTCTCCACATTTGGCACCTGGATGTTACTGAGCACCCCGCCCTCAAAGCGCGTCACCAAACGCTCCTCCAGGTCCGGGATCTCGCGCGGCAGCTTATCCGATGTGATGATGATCTGGCGGTTGTTGTTGCGCAGCTCCTCGAACGTATGGAAGAATTCTTCCTGCGTCCCTTCCTTCCCAGTCAGGAACTGGATATCGTCGATCAGGAGAATATCCACACTGCGGTACTTGCTGCGAAAAGCCGGCGCCGAATTCTGGTTCGGATTGATCGACGCAATGTATTCGTTGACAAAGTTCTCGCACGTCGTGAACTTGATCTTCGCTTCCGGCTGCGCTTGCAGAATCTGAAAAGCGATCGCGTTCAAGAGGTGTGTTTTGCCCAGCCCCGAATTGCCGTAGATAAACAGCGGGTTGATGCTCTTCGTGCAGTAGAGATCCCGGCTCATATCGTCCGCGATCGCCTTGCACAGCGCCCGGCACTGCTCGTTGTTCTTACCAATGACAAACGTGTCGAACGTGTAGTTCGGCTGCAGACGGTGCCCGTCCAAAACCTCCAGCCGCGGCGCCACCTTCGGCGAGCACGCCATGTTGTCAAAAAGCACCTCGCTCGATGGCTCCGCAAAATTCGTCGTGTTTTCCTTGATCGACGCCATGCGCGTGCGGAAAAGCGCCGCATCCTCGCTGTTCAGATACTGGATGTCCGCCTGATCGTCGCCCAGCGCGATCTTCACCCAATGCAAGAGCGATTCGCCAAAGCCCTGCTTCGTCAGGCCAAGAAGCATCGTGTCGTTGTTCACCTCCACCACATAGCGGTGGTCAACAAAATCGATCGGCAGAAGATCCCTGTACCATGCATCGAAAACAAAAGGACTCACCTCGTCCTGCATTTTCATGATGGCCGTCTGCCAGGCCTGCATGTAAAATTGTTCCATAATGTTCCTCCAAAATACTTTATGATGAGGCGCGTTTTCCACAACTTGTGGATCGTTCGCGTGTGGAAAAGCAGCGTCTGATTTTTGTGCTTCCCTAATCATAGCATACAATTTTTATTTTCGCACCCTCTCCAGAGGCCGCCCTGTGCATAAAAAATGGACTTTTCCACAGCCTTTTCAACACAGATCGCGCCTTCTTTTTTATCATGAGGGCGTATCATGCGCGCTTTTTCAGCAGATGCCAGGAGTTTTCCACATATCCCAAGGATCGAAAAAAAACTTTTCCACAGCCAAAATTTTTTTTCCGCACTGCTTTTTTGGTAAGATCAGCGATTTCCACAAAAAATAAACAACCCACACCCGCTAGTAGGCCACACAGCGCCAAAGGGCCAGATATGCACTTTTCCACAGAAATTGTGTGGAAAAGTGTCGAAACGTGTGGAAAAATGACAGTAAATTCACCCAGCTTTCGACAAGTTTTCCCAAGCCCCACGCTCCACAGCCACAGAAATTTCCGCGTCCCGCGTTCAGCGCGCGATCATTTTTTGCCGCGCATTTTTTCTTCGTCGCCGCCAGCAAATTTCCAGAACGATCAGCCCGCGTTTTTTACCATCAGCGAAAAATCCATGCGCGCATTTCTGCCGAAAACCCTTCAATAAAAAACGCCCATACTTTCGTCAAAAACCAGCGAAAAATCCCCACGAAATACGCAAAAACCATTGACAAACGCCCACCTCTATAGTAAATTGATAGATGCATGTAAACTAGGTCACAGGAGGTGTGAATATGAAACGCACATATCAGCCAAAGAATAAGAAACACAAACGCGTTCATGGCTTCCGCAGAAGAATGCTTTCCAAAACCGGTCGCAATGTCTTGAAGAGAAGAAGAGCAAAAGGAAGAAAAGTGCTCAGCGCGTAATTGTGAAAGACACTTGAGATAGAGATAAGAAGGCCTTCATCGTTCGATCAGGCCTTTTTTATCTTTATTGTCAAAAAAGGGTGTGAAAACATGCTGGCTTCGCCACGAAGGATCAAAAAGAGAGAAAGCTTTTCTCATATATATCATCACAAGCATTCCAAGGCCAACCAATACATGGTCATATATATGAAGGAAAACGATTGCGGCCATGCCCGCTTTGGCTTTTCCCTCTCCAAAAAGATCGGCAAAGCCCATGTCAGAAATCGCTACAAACGGCGCCTTTCCGAGATCGTCCGACTCAACTGGGAAGGCTTCCGTGCCTACGACATCGTGGTGGTCGCCCGCAAGGACATCACCACCCTCGATTATCCTGCTTTAGAAAAAGCATTTTTACAACTAGCGGAAAGAAGCGGTATCTATGAAACCAATCATTAAAAACGGCCTCATCACCATCATCCGTTTTTATCAGCAGTACCTCTCCGCCCTCAAAGGCGGCCCAACCTGCCGATTCGTGCCCACCTGTTCCGCCTACGCCATCGAAGCCATCACAAAATACGGCGCCCTCAAAGGCAGCGCCCTCGCACTATGGCGCATCCTGCGCTGCAACCCATTTTCCAAAGGTGGCTACGATCCAGTACCCTGACCCACACAACACATAAGCCCTAGGAGGTGAACGCCTCATCGCCCAGCGCGAGAGAGGCACTACTTGAGCACATTAGTTAGTATTTTTACATCGTTCATCGATGCCTTATACAGCCTGACCAACGCCATCAACTTCCCGAGCTATGCCCTCGCCATCATCATCCTCGGTCTCATCGTGCGCCTCATCCTGCTGCCGCTGACCATCATGCAGATGAAATCCATGCTCGGGATGACAGAGATCCAGCCAGAGCTGCAGCGCCTGCAGAAGCAGTACGCCAACAACCGCGAAAAGCTCTCCGAAGAAATGATGAAGCTCTATCAGGAATACAACGTCAAGCCAGCCGCCGGCTGCCTGCCAATCCTGATCCAGCTGCCAATCCTCTACATCCTCTTCTGGGCCATCCGCGACTACAACTTCGCCGACAGCGCCCACGCCAATTTCTTCTGGATCTCCAGCCTCAATAACACAGACCCAACCTACATCCTGCCGATCGTACTCGGCATCATCATGTTCATCCAGCAGAAGATCGCTATGAGCATCAACCCACAGGCCATGGACCCTTCCAATCCAATGAACATGACCATGAAGATGATGCTCTACGTCATGCCACTCATCATGGCCTTCTCCGCCACCCAGATGCCTAGCGGGCTCGTCATCTACTGGCTCACCACATCCGGCTTCATGGTCTTCCAGCAGCTCTACATGAACCGCGTCCGCAAAAAAGAACTCGCAAAACGCGCCGAAGAACGCGCCGCTCGCGAAGCAGAACGCCAGAAAGAGCTCGAAGAAGAAAAGAAACGCGGCCAGAACAAATCCAAAAAGAAAACCAAACAGCAGCTCAAAAACGAGCACAAAGCCAAAAAGCGCGAAGCAAAATATCAGGCACCAGCCAAAGAAGGCAGCTCCGCCACCTACCACGCGCCAAAGAAAAAGTGACCGCGTAACAGCTTGCAGGGGGAAATAGACATGATTGAAAAAATGAAGATAACCGCCAAAACCGTCGAGGAAGCCATCAAAAAGGCCGCCGATATCTGGAAGATCGACGCCGTCAAAAACGGCTACACCGTCATCCAGGAACCAAGCCGCGGCATCTTCGGCATCGGCAGCAAAGACGCCATCATCGAAGTCAACAAAAACGTGCCCGACATCCTCTTCGAAGAACCAAAAAAAGAAGAGCAGCCAGCGCCCGTTAAAGAAACAGTAAAAGAAGAACCAACCAAGATCACCCCGGCCCCTTCCGAAAGTGCCCCAACCCCACAGGAAGAAGAGACCCAGATCATCGTTGAAGACCTCAGCGCCGCCAGCGCCCAGGAAACCACCCTCGCCCAGGCAGCCGCAGAAGTCCAGACCCTGCCAGAAGACGCCAGCGCCGAAGAAGTCGGCCTCGCCTTCCTCGGGCCAATCTTCAAAGCCCTTCAGGTAGAAGAAGCCATCGTAAACGTCTCCGAAGACGCCGGCACCATCCGCTTCGACGTCACCGGCGAACACGTCGGCATCCTCATCGGCCGCCACGGCGAAACCCTCAACGCCATCCAGTTCCTCATGAGCCTCGTCATCAACGGTAAAGTCGAAAATCATCGCGGCGTCATCTTCGACGTCGAAAATTATCGCGAACGCCAGGCCGACAAGCTCGAAAACCTCGCCCAGCGCATGGCCGAAAAATGCCGCCGCACCCATCGCCGCGTCACATTGAGCCCAATGAACGCCGCCGAACGCCGCATCATCCACATCACCGTTGAAAAGATCAAAGGCGTTACATCCTACAGCGAAGGCAACGAGCCACACCGCCGCGTCGTCATCGTTGAAGACTAAGCGCATAATACAGAGCGATACGAGAAAAAAACTCGTATCGCTTTTTTCTTTGCCCGTCAAGCCCCTTTCGCAGCCAGTTAATCCCCGTTTGTGCCAGCTTGCAGAAAATGTGAAAAATATAACCCATAATTCCTGCAAAACCGTGTAAAAGATAACCTATAAGTCGTGGAAAAATGTGTAAAACACAGCAGCGCCAGCGCGCCAGATCCCTGCGCGCCGCATTCAGCAAACCATAGTTTCACTGTGCACAATCATACTTGAAGAGGTTTACACCGCTGTGTATAATATGGATAGAGATTTTACAACCAGGAGTGAAACCAATGCAGATCGCGCTTTGTGATGACAATTATATTCAGGTCAAATGCATCGAAGATTATCTTCGCGCGCAGAAGATAGACGTTGACTATTACGACAGCGGCGAAGCCCTTGTGCGCGCTTACCGCGACGGCGGCCAGCGTTACGACGCTGTTTTTCTTGATATTGAGATGCAGCCTGTCGGCGGATATGAGACCGCCAGAACCATTTTCGCCATCGACGACAGCGTGCTCATTGTTTTTGTCACCAGCCACCATGAGCATGTGGAAAAATGGTTCAAATTCGGCGGTGTCTGGTTTTTGCACAAACCTGTCGAAGAACCACAGCTCGCCGAAGCCCTCACTTTTCTTCAACAAACCATCGCCAGATGCTGCCGCACCTACACCTTCAGCGACAGCTACCAGAATGTGCGTTTGCGCTGCGATGGTATTCTCTATCTCGAAGCCCGCGATCACAATGTGATCATCCACACCAAAGATGGCCAGACCCACACCATCCGCAAAAGTTTGAAAGAGCTGGAACAGGAACTCGCCGAAGGATTTTGCCGCGTGCACACGTCCTACATGGTGAATCTGCAGCATCTCATTTTCATGGGACGCGACCGCGAAAGCGGCAAGGATATTGTGCGTCTCGATCATTCAAACGATATCATTCCCATCGGCCGCGCCTATAAGCAGAGCGCCAATGCCGCTTTTCTGAAATTTAAGGAGGAATCCTTCGGCGTATGAGCATCATCGATGTCGCCTATGCCTTAACAGCGCCTGTTGAAGCTGTTGTGTTTTTTATGATGTTTGATACGTTCTTTGAACGACGTAGAAATTTTCCAGCTTGGCAGTATATTATAGGTATTTGTGTTTTAACATTTCTCTTTGCTGCTGTAAATAATATTTTTCTATATCGATTGGGCAATTTAGTAGGAATGATTTTTTCTGCTGTTTTGGTTTCTATTTTCTTTTATTCTACAACGTGGAAAAAGAGAATCATTATTCCTCTATTAATCTGGGCGTTATTTGCTGCGCTGGAGATTGTCGTATTAAATTTGATCGTTTTTATTTTTAACACTACTGCGAGCACAGTAGTAAATACCCTTTCTTATTTGCTACTGGGAATTATCATTTCTAAAACAACAGGCTTTGCTATTTGTTATGGTATTCGAGTAAAAAGTCGCTCAAATCAGTTCGAACTTGACAAAACATATTGGTTTTTGTTCGTTTTTTTGTTTTCAAGCTCATCAATAGCATCTTTTCTGATTTTTTGGATGCTAGAAGAAATAAATAATCCTGAATATAATTTTATTATTGCAGTATGTACAGTTGGTCTGTACATAGGCACATTTTTAGCATTGTATCTTTACGAGCGTTCACAACGTCAGAACCAGATCATTCGCTATCAGGAACAGGCCGAGCAGCAGATGCAAGCCCAGCTCAAACACATGGACGAGATCATTCTCCGGCAAAATGAGCTGCGCGCTTTTCGCCACGACATCAACAACCAGCTGACTGCGTTGAGCGGCTACCTCGATGCGGGCGATCTCGCTGGCAGCCGTCAGTATCTCGCCGGGATCAGCGACCATTTCAAGAGCGCCAGCCTCGCCATCAATACCGGCAACAATGCCCTCGATGCCATTCTCAGCGCCAAGCGCGCGCTGGCAGAAAACCACGGCATCCGTTTTACGAGCAAGCTGCGCGTGCAGGAAAATCTGCCCATCGCACCGGAAGATCTCTGCATCATTTTTGGCAACGCACTGGACAACGCCATCGAAGCCTGCGACCGTCTGCCGGCAGATGCTGAACGCGCGATCTCGCTGCATTTGCTCCAGGATGCCCACACCCTCACCTGCATCATCACAAACACAGCGCCGTCGCGCCGCAGTGCATCCTTTGTCACCAGCAAAGCCGACAAAGCGCAGCATGGCTTTGGGCTGAACAATATTCGCGAAGCGCTGGATAAATATGGCGTCACGCCAGAGATCACCTGGGAGGATGGGCGATTTACACTGGCTTTTGTTTTTTTCATCTGAATTTCTACATCCATCTGTCTGATTTTTGTCGGCAGATGGATTTTTTGTCGTTTACGTCGTGAGAATGTCGTTTACGACAACTTTCCGCACGGTGACAAATTCAGTGGTATAATCTAGACAATCAATAAGCTGTGGATCAAAAAATAATAAGGAGGTTTTCATCATGAAAGCTACGAAAAAACTCACGTCGCTGCTGTTGGCCGGTGTTCTCGCCGTCGGTCTGGCAGTTCCAGCGACTCAGGCAGATGCGGCGAATATTCAGCCGCTGCCGTTTACGACCTATGTGAATGGGTCTGTTGTGACGATCAACAATTCCCTGCTCTATGGCGGCCACACCTATGTGCAGCTGCGCGAGCTGGCGAATGTGACAAACATGGGCATCGATTTTGTGCAGACTGGTGAGTCGACGATGCAGCCTGGTGGCGGTTTGCCTGAAGGTATCAGCATTGACCAGCCAACCTTTGTCTATGTGAAAGAGGACGTTCAGGATTGGAGCGGCGATGGGCTTGTCATGCTCGACGAAGCAGTGGATATCACCACACTTTGGAGCCGCTATCAGACGCGCGAAGGCGATTTTGACTACGCTTTTGATGCAATGGCAGGCACCTTCAATGTGCCGGACGGCAAGCTGCCGATCCATGTTGTGCATTGGCAGGGCAAAACGTATGTGAGCGTGGATGATTTCCGCGACACCATCCAGCCATATCTCGTGGATATGTGCATGCAATAACGACCACAAAGCGGCGGGCAACCGCCGCTGTTTTTGTAAGAGAGGAGCTGGGACGATGTCCAATAATACGTTGACCTACAAAGGCTATGTGGCAAAGGTGGAATACGACAGCAAGCGCGCGCTGCTCTATGGCACTGTGCAGGGCATTCGCGATGCGGTGAATTTTGAGAGCGCGGATCCCGCAGGACTCGAAGCGGCGTTCCACGATTCTGTGGATCATTATCTGAGCTTTTGCGAAGCAGTGGGGCGGCGAAGCTGTCAGCCGTTTAACGGACAGTTCAGCGTGCGCATTGGTCACAAGCTGCACCAGGACATAGCAGAATGGGCGCTCGCCAACGGCATGAAGCTCAACGAAGCCATGAAGCTGGCTGTGCAGGAATTTTTGGCGCAGAAGGAGCAGGCTTAGGGGAAACACAGCGCGATCGCGCAGGTTCGTCGAATTTAGAAATAATTAAGAATTCATTCATAAAAAATTAATAAATGTCACTCCGAAATCGGCTATATTAAAGGTAGAAAAAATAAAAAGAAAGGCGTGACAACCATGAAAGGTAAAAAATTATTTGCAGGACTCACCTGTGCAGCATTGCTCGCAGCGCCAGGCGCAGCCATGGCAGAAAGCACAGATGTGCAGCTCATTGTCAACGATGCCCACGTTGGCAGCAGTGAAGCAGAAGGTCAGGTTTACATCAACGACGCAGGTCGCACCATGATCCCATTGCGCCTGGTGAGTGAAACGCTGGATTATGAGACAAACTGGCAGCCAGACGGCAGCATCCAGATCACCAGCGCCGACGGCACAGTGGATGTGACGCTGCAGATCGGCAGCACCGCCTACACAGCTAATGGCGAAGCTGGCACCTTTGAGACAGCGCCAACGCTGAAAAACGACCGCGCCTATCTGCCAGCGCGCGACTTCACCGAGCTTTACGGCAGCATCTATTGGGACAACGACACGCGCACCGTCTGGATCGCTCAGAGTGCAGAAACAAACTATGAGGTGATCGGTGAAAAGATCCTGCGCGCCGATGCCAACGGCATCCAGGAGCTGGCCCTGCCGGAAGGCTTTGAGATCTACAACCCTGGCGGCACCGATCCTGTTGTGACAGAACGCACCATTGATGGCGTGCATTATATCGGGCTGCTCTGCAAACCAGCAAACGGCAACTACGACGCAGTTTTCCAATCCATGGTGCCGATCTTCCGTGACGAAGGCGCCAGCCTCTTCCATGTGATGGATGCTTACCCATGCTCCTTCTACATTGACGAAGAAAACGGCGTCGGCTACGGCACAGCAGGTCTGAGCGCCGGCGGCTGGAATGTGCCGATCGCCGACGATGTGCTCTATACTTGCAGCATCAACACACCAGACAGCCTCGGTCAGATGATCTACCATAAGATGGATTTTGCGATCAACGACTGCACCCTCGATGTGACGGATGGCGTGCTCATCGCAACCAGCCCAGATGGCACCGTGCATCGTGTGGAAAATCTTGAGGATTATCCAGCGTCCATCACCGCTGACAACTGGGACTGACATTGTAGCATAGCATTGGCAGTGGCTATTTCAAAATCGTTTCATGATCTTGGAATGGCCACTGTATTTTATGGGTAGATATTATAGATAGAAAAGTGCATAATAATAAAAGAGGTGATTCTAATGAACAACAAGAATATGATGGCCGGATTATTGACCGCCGGGCTTTTGCTCGTGCCAAATGCCGCTTTGGCAGAAAGCACCGATGTGAACCTGATCGTCAACGATACGCACGTTGTCAGCAGTGAAGCAGAGGGGCAGGTGTACATCAATGACGCTGATCGCACGATGATCCCGCTGCGCCTGGTGAGTGAAACCATGGGCTATGTGACAAACTGGCAGCCAGACGGCAGCATCCAGATCACCAGTGCCGACGGCGCGGTGGATGTGACGCTGCAGATCGGCAGCACCGCCTACACAGCCAGTGGCGAAGCTGGCACCTTTGAAACAGCGCCAACGCTGAAAAACGACCGTGCCTATCTGCCAGCGCGCGATTTCACCGAGCTTTACGGCAGCATCTATTGGGATGGCGACACCCGCACGGTCTGGATTGAAAATGGAGATGCGGTGACTTATCGCGTGCTCGGTAACAATCTGCTGCGCGCCGATGCCGATGGCATCGCACCAGTGACCATGCCAGAGGGCTACGAAGTATCTAGCCTTGGCAAACCCGATCGTGTGGCATCCCAGCGCATCATCGATGGAACAGGCTATGTGGCGATCAACTACAATATGAACCACAGCCAGCAGTGCCCGCTTTTCCGTGATGATGGCGACCATATGACCTATCTTGCCACCCTCAACGGCAGCGCGTCCTTCTGGGTAGTGGGCGACACCATCTACCACACTGCTGGAGCCAGCGCCGGGCCGTGGAGTGATTACATTGATCCGAATCGCCTCTTCAAAATGACCATTGGCGGCGAGACAGTGTCCTACGATGTGGGATTTGCTATCAATGTCTGCACTATCAGTGTGGACGGTGATGTGCTGACAGCCATCGACGGATCCGGCACTGTGCATGAGGTAAACTTAAGTGAATGCGCGTTCGCCTGATGAACAGACATTCAAAGACAATATAAAGAGACGGACCGCGTCCGTCTCTCAGCTTGTCGAAAAAGTCTTGTTGCCTAGCAGCAGGACTTTTCTTGAGTTCTCAATAATTTCTCTAGGCGTGTTATAAAGTTGTTCATATCGCGGTTTTGCAAGTATATCTGTGTGAGAATAAACGATTTGCGAGACGCTTTACTGTCCCTGATAAGGGGTTTATCTACAGTCTGAGAGACGGACCGCGTCCGTCTCTTTTTTATGGGCAGAGATAGTATTGAAAGCAGTTGCAATCATTCAGAAATATTGACAAGGCGGTGAAAACTCGGTATAAATACTATATGATCACGGATAAAAGGAGGGCTAGCATCATGCGCTTTGCGATCTGTGACGACGAACCAGAACACATCGAAATATTAAAGGCCTATTTCAATGCGCGACCAGAGCTTTCCATAAAAAGTGAACCGTATTTTAGCGGCACTTCTCTTGTTGAAGATTACAGGAAAAACAACGTGCGCTACGACGCCCTTTTTATCGATATGGAAATGCCTGGCTTGAATGGCATCGATACCGCCAACGCCATCCGCGAAATGGACAAACGGGCGATCATCGTCTTTGTCACCAGCCATACAAAATATATGCAGGAGAGCTTTCAATGCTGTCCGTTGGATTTTCTCGTCAAACCAGTGGAGAAAGCAGCTCTTGATCGCGTCATTGCAGCGATTGTTAAAACCGTTTCCGAAGAACGAGTGAGCATCACCTTTACCGAGAACAAGCGAATCGTTCGTCTCTATTGTGACGAGATCATTTTCTGCGAGAGCGAAGGCCATTGGATCAACATCCATACAGCCACAGAGATTTATCGCACGCGCATGACCATGGCAGCGCTCGAAGAAAAGCTGGCACCAGGGCTTTTTGCCCGCGCTGCGAAGGGTTATTTTGTCAATCTCGATCAGGTGCGCACCATCGATGGCTATGATCTGCATCTGCGTGACACCGATCGCGTGCTTTCGCTCAGCCGCACCTACGCAAAAAGCTTCAAACAGGCGCTGACCGTGCGCAATGCAAGGAGGCTGTGCTTATGACAGTGTTTGATTTTGCCGATGCGCTCACTCCGTTTATTGAATCGCTGATGTTTTTTATGCTCTTTGAAGCATTTTTGAAACGACGTGAAACGCTCCCTATTTGGAGCTATGGTGCAGGTGGTCTGATCTTGGCGGCGTTGATCGCGCTGAGTAATCATTATTTGTTGTTTGCTTTTTCTAATATTATTTTTTTTACGGGCGCTGCATTTCTTGTTTCAAGATGTTTGTATCGTGGTACTTGGCAACATTTGATATTGATCGCAGTTTTAGGTTCGACGATTGTTGGAGTAAGTGAGATTCTTGTCTTATATATTATCACGTCAGTTTTTTCGATCACGGTGGATCAGGCAGTAAAAATTCCAGAATATCGTTTTCTTGGTGTGGTCGTATCAAAAATAATCGGATTGATTATTTGTAATGCTATTCGTATAAAATCATGGAAAAAGAATCATTATGAGTATAATGTGTATTGGATATTGTTTATCGTTTTATTTACTGGTCCACTGATCGCAGTATTTTTAATTTTTAAATTGACATATGAAGTAGATACCACTGCTTATAATGGCATGGCAGTTTTTTCAGCTTTTGCGTTACTTTTTGGGGCAATCTTTGCCCTTTATTTATATGAACGATTGGAAATACAACGCGTTATTTTGCGTGAGCGTGATCAGTACGAACAACACCTCAGGGGACAGCTCAAATATCTTGATGAACTCCTGTTTAAGCAAAGAGAATTGCGCAGTTTTAAGCACGATATTTCTAATCAGCTCGTGTCGTTAAAAGGTTATTTTGCTTCTGGTGATAACAATGGTGGTTTGCAGCATATCAATTCCCTGCTCCAGCTTGTAGAGGATACCGTGCCAGCGATCGATACCGGAAATATTGCCCTCGATGCCATCCTCAGCACCAAACAGGCGATCGCTGTTCACAAAGGGATCAACTTCGATGCGCATATTCGTATCGGCGAACAACTCACCATTGATCCTGTGGATCTCAGCGTGATCTTTGGCAATGCGCTGGATAATGCCATCGAAGCTTGTGATCGACTCACCGCTGGCGAAAAACGCATCATTCTCGATTTGCGCCAGCAGGACAACACTCTTTTCTGCCAGCTTGCCAATACCGCGCCGCCACGACAGAGTGAAGCGCTTTCCACATCAAAATCTGATAAAGAAAACCACGGCCACGGATTCGCAAACCTCACCGCTTCCATCAAAAAATACGACGGTGAACCCATGGTGACTTGGGACAGTGACTGGTTCACGCTTTCTTTTATGCTCTTTATGCCAACAGCAACAGAAAATAATAAGGGTAATTCACAAGACACGCCAATTTGACAGCAAAAATTGCGTCTTGTGGTCATTTAATTGCGGCTTGTGCCACTTTTCGGCACAGGCCGCTTTTTTGTGGTATACTTCGGCCAAAGCAAAGGAGTGAGAATATTCATGCAAAAGCTCGCACAAGGAACAGCAGAACGATTAGCTGCTCAGGGTATCATCCGCGAAGAAGATGCGCCAATTTATCGTTACGGTCTTGAAGCCATGTATTCTTCGTTGTTGGAATTGCTGTCAATCCTGGCTTTGGCGGCATTGATTGGCAATTTCTGGCAGACGGTACTGTTTTTCGCAGCGTTCATTCCTCTGCGCTTGTACGCTGGCGGCTATCATGCCAGCACCAGATTGCGTTGCTTCCTGACCTCGCTGGTTGTGTATGCAGCATTCACCATTATGCTGGAAATTGTTCCGGTTGCGTGGTTTGTGCCGCTTGCCTTTATCGGTGGTGCAGTATCGTTCCTGATCATCTGGCTGTTTGCGCCGGTGATCCATCAGAATCATCGCAGTGGTCTGAAACACCAAGTCCGGTTTCGAAGGATCAGCATCAGAATCTGTGTGGTCGAAGTATCTGCTATCGATGTATATTAAGAAAATAGGAGAAATTAATTTATGCGTTGGTTAGAAAAATTGCGTCATATTTTTGCCAGCGATAAAAATTATTCAAAACGTGATAAAGCTGGTTTGGCGCGTAATTCATTGTGGGATGGCGTGTATGATCGCTCAAAAACTCCGAAAGACGGATGGGGCGCAATCCCAAAAGATTATAATGAAAAGAACGGGAAATAAAGTAACTGACTCGAGCTTTGAAGAAAGGGGGAGGGATGAATGAAAAAGAGCGGATGGTGTTTTTGTATTCTTTGCACATTGGCATCGGTATTACTGTTTATTCCGATAGAAACTGCAGAAGCAGACACTCTGGATTTGAATGGCTCTATCATTGATATGGAACAGTCAGACGGAGACATTGTACTGGAAAATGGCATTACCATGATCTCAGAAAACTTTCTTAGAGATGACTTGTATTTGAATGTCGGAAAGAACGGCAAACAGTTTTCTTTGGAAAATAATCATGGCAATTTTTGCTTAGAAGGGGCTATTGGTGAAAATACACTATCCTTTGACGAAAAGACGATCTCGTTACCGGCAAGTGTCAGCGAAAGAGATGGAATGCTCTATTTTCCATTGAGACCATTGCTTGAACTTTTTGGCACAGTGGACTGGAACGGAGAAACTCAGGACATCACCGTTCGCTACGACTACAACGATCAAATGACTTTGTCAGAAGTGACTTTAGCCAATCAGCCCGCACACTATGAAATCTTAACGGATTCTGGGGACAGGATAAGTTCTGGCAGCAAGGCGATTCGCCAAACGGATCAAGGAATGCTGTGCGAGAAAGTCACTGAGCTGAATTATGTCACAGCAGTTACTCTTGATGGAAAATCGTTGATTGAACCACTTCATGAAGAGCATATTATATTGGGACGGTGCTATGCCGTTGAAGATGATTATTTGTATTGGATAGAGTATCCGGATCCAAGGCTTGAAACAACGAGTAATCAACAATGGTATCTGTATCTGCAAGAAAGAACAGATGGCGCGGAACCGATTTGTGTGGATCAAGGAGATTTTGCCGAGCTGAAAAACATCAGTTTTGGTGAATATATTTTGCAAAACTGTGATTTTCATCAAGGAAATATCATTTGGCTGCGAGGAGATGGTGCAACAAAAGAATTACAGGTGCGCTTGTATCAACATGAAACAGGTGAAACTGTCACACTGGATAGCGCCTCTTTGGAAGAGCAGTCAAACGTTACAATGGAAGTAGCGCTTGGCGATAACGACGCCATTTGGACGAAATCTTATTTAGTGGAATCTGCGCGTCAGTATGGAACGATGTATCGATATCATCTTGATTCACAAGAACGTGAAGTGTTTTCCGAAGGGTTTAATCTCTTAAATCCGATCATCACCGGAGATTATCTGATTACGCGCTTAAAACCAGAAGGAAATAATTTCGTTGTTAATGAAGCGACGGGAGAATATTTGAGCGGAGTGTTGTGGGTATATGATCTGATCAATAATGAATGGAAGTTTCAAATAACCTCTCAGATTCCTGAACTCGAAGACAATCTTGTCATTGCTCTTCCTTCGGTTTTGGACAGCACGCATATTGTGCTGAATTTTAGTGGTGCATTCGAGAATAATAAAATGATTATTGTCGATCTGCAAAGCGGTCAGGCTTATCATCTGGAAGATGATGATGGTATATTTTTGGAATATGATCAAAGTGGTTGGCATGATGGATTAGTTGTAGAAACGCAGATGCTGGGAGATGATGGAACATCCATGATGACGATTTTAAGACAGAAAAACAATGGTTTAGAGAGTACATCTTATCCTGTTAAGATTGAATGGTAGAGAGGAGAGAATACCAGGAAACGGAAAATAACAGCAATGATTTTAACGACGTTTGCAATTAGTACCGTTATTCCAGCAACAGCTTTTGCAAGTAGTTATGAAGATATGTCAGACCTTCAAACGAAGTATGAGCAACATCTCGAAAAATATAATTTATCTTCGGAAGAACTTCCTCCACCATCGGAAGAAGATTTGCAGAGAGATGCTGAGTTTGACGAGATGATGGACAAATTGTATGCTGCATATGAGGCGTATTTTGCAAATCAAATCACATTAAACGAATTAGCACAGCTGGAAAGCCAGTATTATGAAGAATATGATCCTGGAAATGAAATGCTGCAGGCTTCATCGTTAGCGAATGATCCAGAACGTCAGAGCAGTCTTGAGGCAAAAAAAGCCACAGCCTTGCAAACGAGATCGAGTGTAGAAATTACACCATTCGCAATATATGATAACGCGGCCTATTTGGCAATGCCATATGAATATCAGATCAATGATTATTATTGTGGTCCAGCGACTGCCGTTAATATTATAAATGGCAAGGGTATTACAAATGTTAGCCAAAGTTGGGCAGCAAGCCTTTTAGGGACAACCGCGAGCTCAGGGACTCCTTTTGATACTAATTGGAGAAATGTATTACATGAAGGAACTATGGGCAAGAGTTATACTGTAAAAGCAGCGTGGACGGAGTCTAATTGGCCAATGGAATTAGCGGAAAGAACGATTTCTTCATTACGACAAGGTTGTGGTGTAGTCGCTGATACTTACATGTATTCAGCAGCAACATATCTACCAGGATATAGCAGTGGCGAAGTCAAACACTATGTCCCGATCTATGGATATGAGGCATATGATCCTACGCAGAGACGTGTATTGTATATTGATGTTAATCAATTTAATGGGGCTGCAGTGGGTCACCATAACGTGACATTCCAAGAGATGGCACGCGCAACAGCAGGCTTCGGGATTGTGTATTGATTAAAAAGTGAGCATACTTAATGCGGCGGTTTTCCGTCGCATTTTTAATGGAGGGATACAATATGAAAAACGATCTTCTTTTTTATCGTGGCTATGTGGCGACGGTGTGGCTGGATGTGAAGTCGGGGCTGTTGCGCGGGCGTGTGGAGGGGACGAATGCGGAGCTTGCATTTGAAACGGCAGACGCTGGCGCGGTGGAGGCGCTGTTCCACGATGTGGTGGATGACTATCTGGCGCATTGTGAGGAATGGGGGCGCAGGCCGGCGCGGCAGTATCACGGGGTGTTCAGTGTGCGGATGGATGCGGCGCTGCATGGGCGGCTAGTGCACTGGGCGAAGGTGCATGGGATGTCGCTGAATGCGGCGATGGTGCGCGCGGCGGAGGAGCTTTTGAAAGGTCAGATGGAGACGGACTGAGGTCTGTCTCCTTTTTTTATGCTATGAGGATGCGGAGATGGGCGCTTTGGGGCGCTGGTCTCTGCTTTTTTTATGGGCTTGTGGTATCAGTTGTGGTGAAAAGGGCGAGATAAAGGAATACCATGGTTAAAAATGATTTTATTTAATGACAAATCAGAATATTCCTGACATAATGAAGGGGCATCGATGACTTCATCGCTGCCCCGGGGCAGTCTTAAGGAGACTGTCCTTTATGACAACTGAAAACAATGAACTGGTTTGCCTGACGATCTTTGACGACGACACGGATCGTCCGCTGGTGCGGGCGATGGTGGAGCGGGAGGTGTTTGCGGGTTATCACAAGGCGCGCAATCACGACCGTTATCTGGCGAAGAAGGCGCGAGCGCGGGAGTGTTCTTACGATGCGAAGGAGTCGCAGGGGATTTCTGGGGCGGCGTATCTGGACCATCTGACGGCGCGGCAGTCGCAGGAGGCGCCTGTGGAGGAGGGGCTTTACGAGGCGCTCCACGAGGCGATGGCGACGCTGGACGAGCGCATGCAGGAGGCGCTTTGGGCGCTGGCCTGCGGGGAAACGACGGAGCGCGCGCTGGCGGAGGAGTGGCAGTTGAGCAAGTCGACGTTCCACGATCGCAAGGTGCGTGCGCTGAAGCTGCTGCGTGCGGAGCTTGCGGCGCGGGGATATGGCAGATTGGATCATTAACGAAGGCGCAGGTGGCGGATTTTTCCGCTGCCTGCGATTTTTTTGCGATTTTTTTCTGAGATGTCCGACCAAAAGGGCGTTTTTTTACATCTATATATGAGGGGGCAAGATCCTCTGAAATAAATGGAAGGGAGGTGTTCAAAATGGCTGTAACTGCTACGAATCAGGTGACGAAGGCGAAGCTTGTGTTCCAGGTGGAAAACGAGGAAGGCGAGATGCGCCAGACGAGCCGCACTTTTTCGAATCTTGTTCCGAGTGTGGGCAATGATGCGCTGCATGCGGGGATGAGCGCTGTGGCCGGTCTGATGGATGTGACTGGTGTGAGTGTGATGCGTGTGGATGAGAGTGCGCTTGTGAGTGAGTAAGGATGTGTGATGAGATGATGGAAGGGAGGTGAAAAATATGGCTGAAAAGAAGCTTGTGATGACTTTTGCGACTGCATCTGGTGGTAAGTCTTCTATGACGCTCTCTGATGCGAAGCAGACGATGGACGACACTACTGTGAAGTCTGCGATGCAGGCGATGTGCGACGCGAATGCTTTTGCGACGAGCAAGGGGGATGCGTACTCTGCGCCGTTGGCTGCTTCCTATGTGGAAGAGGTGGAATCTGTGCTGTTTGATGCTGAGGTGTAAGGATTGGTTTGAGGGGGATTTTCCCCCTCTTTTGATTAAATGAAGGGAGGGCCAGAAAATGGCTATATTAAGGATAGAAAATGGCTTGATCATGGATGAAGCGGTGGGAGGGATCCCTATTGAGCGGCGTATTGTGGAGCCGGGCACGGAGGCGCATTGTGTGCGCACGCTGGCGGGGCTTTCGGGGCCTGTCGGGGTGACGGTGCACAACACGGGCAATGCGACGCCGACGGCGGATGCGCGGGCGCACGCGAGCTATCTGCAGAATGTGGAGAATGATGGGATGTACTTTGTGGGGGCGCATCTGTTTGTGGATGCGGAGCGCATTGTGCAGACGCTGCCGCTAAACGAGGTGAGCTGGCATGCGGGGGATGGTTATGGCGATGGGAATATGGCGACGGTGAGTGTGGAGATCTGCGAAACGTCGCCGTATGAACGGTGTGAGGCGAATGCGATGGTACTGATCGCGGTGCTTTTGGAGACGTATGGCCTGTCGGACCTATTCACGCATCAGATGTGGAGCGGGAAGTATTGTCCGCATCTGATCCTTGACAGGGAGCATGGCTGGGCGGAGTTTGTTGCGGGGGTGAGCCGCATTCGCGCGGCGGAGCAGATGCCTGCGATGGCGGCGCCGGTGGTAGACAATGTGGCGTCGAGCTGGGCGCAGGAGGCTGTGGACTGGGCGCTGGCGAATCGCTTTCTTGTGGGTGGAGAAGGCGGCGATCTCAGACTCCACGCGCCGGCGACGCGCGAAGAGGTGTTGGTCTTCCTGCACAGGATCTGTGGAGAGGGGGCGCAGGCGAATGACGCTTGAGATGGGTCGTGTGGAAACGCAGGCGCAGGAATCGCCGCGCGCTGCGGCGCAGGAAGCGGTGGCGACGGCTGTGGCGCAGGTGAGCGCACAGGCGCGGCCTGTGGAAAGCTCGGGGGTGTCTGCGCCGGATCTGGCTGAGCTGGCGGAGCTGGAGCGGATCGCGCCGGGGTATGCGAAGGAGTGGCTGTCGGTGGAGCTGGCTCGGGACAAGCAGCGCAGGCTGTTTCGTTTGCTGGGGCTGGGTGTGACGATGGTGTTGGCGGTGTTTGCGATCGGGTTTGGTCAGTGGGCGCTGGTCAATGGTGCAACGAGTGAGGCGCTGTTCCTTTCGGGGACGGGGTTGGTTGGCCTGGTGGGGGCGTTTCTCTCGAAAAATTGAAGATTGGACGACAAAAGGCACTTGCGGGATGCAAGTGCCTCAGACTGTAGATAAACCCCTTATCAGGGACAGTAAAGCGTCTCGCAAATCGTTTATTCTCACACAGATATACTTGCAAAACCGCGATATGAACAACTTTATAACACGCCTAGAGAAATTATTGAGAACTCAAGAAAAGTCCTGCTGCTAGGCAACAAGACTTTTTCGACAAGCTGAGGCACTTGCGGGATGCAAGTGCCTTTTGCGTGTATAAAGATTGAAAGGGGCTGTTACAGTTCTTTCATTCTTCGCTTAAACGTCGTCGTCGCAGACCTGTGGTTTTTCTTCGCCGAGGTATGCGCGGCGGTAGATCTCGATGACCTGTTCTTTGGTTGCTTTGCGTGGGTTGGTGAGGCAGCAGACGTCTTTCTGGGCGTTTTCTGCCATGATCTCGAAATCTTCTGGCTTGACGCCGAGCACACGCAGGTTGTTTGGAATGCCGATCTGGCGGCTGATCAGACGGATGGCGTCGATGCAGGCGTCGGCGGCTTCGGTGGTGGTCATGTGGGCGGTGTCGATGCCCATGGCTTCGGCGATGTCGCGGAAGCGGTTCATGTTGCCAATGATGTTGAATTCTTCAACATATGGCAGGAGGATGGCGTTGCAGACGCCGTGCGGCAGGTTGTAGTAACCGCCGAGCTGGTGGGCCATTGCATGGACATAGCCGAGGGAGGCGTTGTTGAACGCGATGCCGGCGAGGTACTGTGCATAGGCCATTTTATCGCGGGCGCGCATGTAGTCGCCGTTGGCCACTGCCTTTGGCAGATATTTGTAGATCATTTCGATGGCCTTGAGAGCGGATGCGTCGGTCAGCGGGTTGGCATCGGAAGACACATAGGCTTCGATGGCGTGGGTCATGGCGTCCATACCGGTGGCTGCGGTGAGGGATGGTGGCATGCCTTTCATGAGCTCTGGGTCGTTGATTGCGACCTTTGGCGTGACGCGCCAGTCGACGATGGCCATCTTAACGTGGCGGCTGGTATCGGTGATGATGCAGAAACGGGTGATTTCTGATGCGGTACCGGCTGTGGTGTTGATGGCGAGCATTGGCATGAGGTCTTTGGAGGCTTTGTCAATGCCTTCGTAATCGTGGATGCGGCCGCCGTTGGAAGCAACGAGGGCGATGCCTTTGGCGCAGTCGTGGGAGGAACCGCCGCCGAGGGAGATGATGGAGTCGCAGGTGTGGTGGTTGAAGAAGTCAACACCGGCTTCGACGTTTTTGTCGGTTGGGTTTGGTTCTGCACCATCGAACACTACGGCGTCCATGCCGGCTTCTTTGAGGATGCCGACGATGCGATCTGCCATGCCGGAGTTGGCGAGGAATTTGTCGGTAACGATCATTGCGGAAGAAACGTTGAGGCTTTTCATGAGATCGCCAACTTCGTTGACGGCGCCTTCACCAAAAACGTTACGGGTAGGCAGGAAATAATAGGTGGACATAAGACAAACCTCCTTGAAAGATTTTCTGGTGAACATCCTGAATAGGATTTCACTCTAGCGAATGTTTTGAATTGATTGAATTTTAATGCTAAAATGGACAAATGTCAATGCTCTGGGGACCAGCGAAAATTTATCATCTGGATTATGGTTGTGCAGAATCGGGCAAAATGCATGATGTTTCATCGGCGAGAATATTTATGAACGCGCGCTTTCGCCGCAAATGGGCGCATTTGGCGCGGAGACTGCTGCAAACGCTTCGCAAAAGGGGCAGAATTTGCTGGCGGGGATCTGTGTATCAATAGATAAGCTTTGTGAAAAATGCCGCAGCTATAAGCGAATATGATAACTTGATAAGCATGCGCGATGGCGCTCGGCGAAAAAATATTTTTCAGCCGGCGCTATCTGCGGATGGGTTTTAACTCGTTTTTAACGCGTGTGCAATGTGTTTTAATTCAGCGCCAACTCGATTTTAATTCAACTCTAACTCGTTTTAACTCAGTTTGTTGAGTTGAGTTAAAAATTTTAACTCGACAATTGAGTTAAAATTTTCAGGCGCGTGTGGCGAATGGTGCACGCGTTTTTTTGTGTGGAAAAATATTTGGGGTTGGAAAATCATTTCTGGTGCAAAAACCTGGCCTTAAATTTGAAATGAGGGCGGTTTTATGGTATAATTTACGGGTAAAACAACTTATTGCTGAAAAGGGGTCAGATTGGCCCGTTTTTTATTTTGCTCTTTATGATATGAAAGGAGACTCACTTTGTCAGAAACGAAGGTTGAAACCCAGTACACTGGCGAGCAGATCGAAGTGCTCGAAGGGCTGGAGCCTGTGCGTGTGCGTCCTGGGATGTACATTGGTACGACGGACAGCGCTGGGCTGCACCATCTCGTCAACGAGATCGTCGACAACTCGATCGACGAAGCGCTGGCGGGCTATGGCAAGGTCATTGAGGTGACCATTGAAGAAGACGATTCGATCACGGTGCGCGACGAAGGGCGCGGGATTCCGGTGGATATGCATCCAAAGATGCACAAGCCGACGCTGGAAGTTGTTATGACGGTGCTCCACGCGGGCGGGAAGTTTGGCGGCGGCGGCTACAAGGTTTCCGGCGGTCTGCACGGTGTTGGTATGAGCGTGGTTAATGCGCTTTCCAAGGAAATGAGCGCGGAGGTGCGCCGCGGCGGCAAGATCTACCGCCAGACGTATGCTTACGGTAAGATCACGAGCGAGGTAACGGTGATCGGCGAATGCCCGATAGAAGAAACGGGGACGATCATCCATTTCAAGCCGGACGAAACGATCTTCAAGGAAGGCACGGTCTACGATTTTAAGATCATTGCGCAGCGTTTATCAGAACTTTCCTTCCTTAATAAAGGGATCAAGCTGATCCTTATCGACAAACGCGGAGAGGGCAAGACGGAAACGTTCTATCATCCGAATGGCATCAGCGAGTTCATTCCTTTCCTGAACCGCAACAAAAAGCCGCTGCACAAGGATGTCATCATCTTTGAAAAGGAAAAGGACGATGTGATCGTCGATGTGGCGATGCAGTTCACGGATTCCTACACGGAAAACATCTACAGCTACACGAACAACATCCACACCCACGAAGGCGGCACGCACGAGTTTGGTTTCAAAACGGCGCTGACGCGTTCGGTCAATGAATATGCCCGCCGCATGAAGCTCTTGAAGGAAAAAGAAGACAACCTTCAGGGCGAGGATATTCGCGAGGGGCTGACGGCGGTCATTTCTGTGAAGGTGCCAAATCCTCAGTTCGAAGGCCAGACGAAGACGAAGCTGGGCAACAGCGAGGTGCGCGGGATCGTGGACACGATCACGGGTGAAGCGGTCTCGATCTATCTGGAGGAGCATCCAACGGAAGCGAAGCGCATTGTCGACAAGAGTGTGAAGGCTGCCCGTGCCCGCGAGGCTGCGCGCAAGGCGCGCGAGATGACGCGCCGCAAAAATGCGCTGGAAAGCACGAGCCTGCCAGGGAAGCTGGCGGACTGCTCGGTGAGCGATCCGGCGTTCAGCGAGCTGTTCATTGTCGAGGGGAATTCCGCAGGCGGCTCGGCGGTTGACGGGCGCGATCGTCGCTATCAGGCGATCCTGCCACTGCGCGGCAAGATCTTAAACGTAGAAAAGGCGCGTCTGGACCGCATTCTTTCTTCGGAAGAGATCCGCAACCTGATCACGGCGATCGGCACGGGGATCGGCGAACAGTTCGATGTGAACAAGGCGCGTTATCATAAGATCATCATCATGACGGACGCGGATGTCGACGGCGCCCACATTCGCACGCTGCTGTTGACGCTGCTCTATCGCTACATGCGTCCGCTGATCGAGGCGGGGTATGTGTACATTGCCTGCCCACCGCTTTACAGCGTGAAGCGCGGCAAGAAAAAGCACTATCTTTACGACGACAAGGCGCTCAAGGAATTCCTCGCTGCGGAAGGCAAGGACATTGACACGGCCAAGGGCATCCAGCGCTACAAAGGTCTTGGGGAAATGAACCCGGAAGAGCTCTGGGAAACGACGATGAACAACGAAAACCGCATTCTCCTCAAGGTGACGCTTGAGGATGCGCTGGCTGCCGACGATGTGTTCTCGATCCTCATGGGCGAACGCGTCGAGCCGCGCCGCGAATTCATCACTGCGAATGCGCGCTATGTCAACAATCTTGATATTTAAGGAGGGCGCTTATGGACAACACCTATACACACGGTACCATTGAAAACCGCAACATTGTCGATGAGATGAAGGAATCCTTCATTGATTATTCGATGAGCGTCATCACCAGCCGTGCGCTGCCGGATGTGCGCGACGGTCTCAAGCCGGTCCATCGCCGCATCCTCTATTCTATGTATAAAACCAACATGACGCCGGATCGTCCGCACAAAAAATCTGCCCACATTGTCGGGAATGTGCTGGCGAATTACCATCCACACGGCGATGCTGCTGTGTACGATGCGATGGTGCGTCTGGCGCAGGATTTCAGCATGCGTTATCCGCTGGTCGATGGCCAGGGGAACTTCGGGAACATCGACGGCTACGAAGCGGCTGCTCAGCGTTACACCGAGGCGCGCATGGCGAAGCTGGCGCAGGAGATGCTGCGCGATATTGAAAAAGAGACCGTCGACTATATGCCGACTTACGACGAATCGTCGGAAGAACCGGTCGTGCTGCCGGCGCGTTTTCCAAACCTGCTCGTCAACGGCACCTCGGGGATCGCTGTCGGGATGGCGACGAACATGCCGCCGCACAATCTGCGCGAAGTCACCGATGGGATCATCGCGCTCATCGACGATCCTACGATCAGCGATGAAAAGCTTTGTAACATTGTCAAAGCGCCGGATTTCCCAACTGGCGGCATCATCATGGGGCTTGGCGGTGTGCGCGATGCCTACATGACTGGTCGCGGTGCTGTCACTGTGCGCGCACGCACCTCCATTGAAAAAATGGCCAACGGCAAGAGCCGCATCATTGTCACCGAGATCCCATACCAGGTCAACAAGGCGCGTCTCGTCGCCAAGATCGCCGATCTTGTCAAGGAAAAGACGATCGATGGCATCACGGCGCTGCGCGACGAATCCAACCGCGAAGGCATCCGCATTGTCATCGAGATGCGCCGCGATGTCAATCCGCAGGTTGTGCTGAATCAGCTTTTCAAGCACACGTCGCTGCAGGACAATTTCAACGTCATCAACCTCGCCCTTGTGGATGGCGTGCCAAAGATCCTTACGCTGCGTGAGATCATGGTGCTCTATCTCGATCATCAGGAAGACGTCATCGTGCGTCGTACCCGCTACGATCTGCGCAAAGCCGAAGAGCGCGCGCACATCGTCGAAGGTTTGAAGATCGCTGTCGACAACATCGACGAGGTCATCGCCATCATCCGTTCTTCCTACGACGACAACGAATCCAAGGAACGCCTCGGCAAACGCTTCGGCCTTTCCGACCGCCAGGCACAGGCTGTCATCGAGATGCAGCTGCGCCGCCTGCAAGGTCTGAATGTCGAAAAGCTCGAGGAAGAATTGGCCGATTTGCATCGCCGCATTGCCGAATACAAGGCCATTCTCGCCGATGAGAACAAGGTCATGGAGATTGTGCGCAACGAGCTTTCTGAGATCGCCGACAAATACAGCGACGCCCGCCGCACGGAGATCTCCCTTTCTAAGGACGATATCAACGTCGAAGACCTCATCGCCGAAGAAGACATGGTCATCACCATCAGCCACGCTGGCTACATCAAGCGCATGCCGATGGACAGCTACCGCAAGCAGAAGCGCGGCGGACGCGGCGTCAACGCGACAAAGATGAAGGAAGATGATTTCATTGAAAACATCTTCATCACCACCACCCACCATATGATGAACTTCTTCACCAACAAGGGCCGGGTGCTGCGCCTGAAAACCTTCGAGATCCCAGAAAGCAGCCGCGGTGGCAGAGGCACCGCGATGATCAATCTGCTCAAGCTCGGCAAGGGCGAAAAGATCACCACTGTGCTGCCATGGCGTGACCACGATGTGGAAGGTTATCTCACCTGCGTCACTGCGCGCGGCATGATCAAGAAGACGAACATCGCCGAATATCAGCATGCACGCAACGACGGCATCAAGGCCATCAACCTGCACGAAGGCGACGAGCTCATCAATGTGCGCATCACCTCTGGCGACGACGAGCTCATCCTCGTCTCCAAGAAGGGCAACGCCATTCGCTTCAGCGAGCACGATGTCAATCCGACGGGCCGCAGCACCGCTGGTGTGCGCGGTATGCGCCTGGATGGCGACGACAGCGTTGTCAGCATGGATATCGTGCGCGACGAATGCGATCTGCTCGTGATCAGCGAAAACGGCTACGGCAAGCGCACGCCGCTGACGGAGTACCACGCGCAGGTGCGCGGCGGCAAGGGCGTGCTCACCCTCAAGGTCAGCGATAAGACCGGCCACGTCACCTCTGCGCTCGTCGTTCGCGGCAGCGAGGACCTTATGGTCATCAGCCGCGAAGGCACCCTGATCCGCACCTCTGTTTCGGATATCAGCGTGCTCAGTCGCGCGACACAGGGCGTCAAGGTCATGCGTCTCGATGAAGGGGATGCTGTCATCGACACCGCACGATTTGTTGATGAAAACGACGATTAAGGATCATTTCCTTCAATAAATAGGACCAAAAGGCAGCGATCTTGAAAAAAATCGCGCCTTTTGGCTATTTTTTTGAAATTTTTATTATATCCTGATGGTATTCAACAAACACTTGTGTTATGATAAGTATATGTTAAACAACGACGTCCAACTGACCGAGAAATAACGAGCGAGGTGAACATTCAAATGTCAATCGGAAAACGTTTGGAAGAGCTTATTAATTATCGCAACACCAATGTCAACCGTGTAGCCCGTGAAGCAGGCATCAGCCCGCAAACGATCTACGGTATCATCAAGCGTGACAATACCAAGGTTGACATCAACATCCTTATGGCGCTCTCGAAAGAGCTCAACGTGACCCTGGATTATTTTTCCGGTGGTCCGCTTGATGCTGTCGAAGTCGACGTTGAAACTTTCGTCAGCCGTTATCGTCAGCTCGATGCGCACGGCAAGACCGTCGTTCAGGCTGTCATCGACCTCGAGCTGGAACGCATCGAGGAAATTGAAAAAGGCAATCTGCCTGGCTGAGCTGCGCGCCAGCCACCCAAGACCATCCTCAGGCAGGGTGGTCTTTTTGTTTGTCGGGGTATTATCACGAAAACAATGCTTTCAAATCTTCTAAAATGCGGTAATAGTAAAGATAAACGATTTGTCTTCCTGCCGTAGAAATAAAACTTATCAGCTGCGCGCTGCCAGCAGCTGACGCATTCGCTATAAATAGAACGGTACCATTGTCAGAATGCGACCAAATTAACAGATTCTCCCTGTAAGACTCCGGAGTTTGAAACAAGATCATGCAAGAAAGGGCTGTACATGGCCGGGCGTGTCCTGTATAATCCCCCACGACCTGGTGTATTTGTATGGACGGCTAATGTCCGCCACCAGGGGAACACAAACGCACGTTTCTCAGAAGCACACGCAAAGGAGTAGAATCTATGTCGCAACAAGACACACATCTCGAGAAGAGTCTCAGCCTCTTTGGCGTTTGGGCCCTTGCCCTGGGTGCAATGATCGGCTGGGGATGCTTCGTCATGCCTGGCGATACCCTTCTGCCGGACGCCGGTCCGATCGGCGCTTCTCTTGGCCTCATCATTGGGGCGGCGATGATCGTCATCATCAGCTTCAGTTACAGCTATCTGATCAGCAAGTATCCTGTCGCCGGCGGCGAATTTGTTTACGCCGACACTGTTTTTGGCAAGACCCACGCATTTATCTGCGGTTGGTTTCTCGCCCTCGCCTATTGGGCGCTGATCCCAATGAACGGCACTGCCGTTGGGCTGGTTGCCCGCTATATTTTCCCCGGTCCGCTGCAGGCCTGGCCGCTTTATGAGATCGCCGGCTGGACAGTGTATGGCGGTGAGCTGCTTGTCGCCATTCTGGCCATCGTTCTCGTTGGGCTCATCAATATGCGCGGCGTGGAAGCGGCCAGCTGGTTTGGCACTGCTGTCGCCCTCGGCCTCTGCGGGGCGATGTGCATCATCGCGGCGGTCATCCTCGCCGGCGGTGTTGAGTGGTCCAACCTGATGCCGCTCTTCGCACCGGACAAATCGGCGCTGGCTTCCATTTTCGCAGTGGCGGCGCTGGCACCATGGGCATTCGTCGGCTTCGGCTGCATCCCGCAGGCTTCGGAGGAATATTCCTTCTCCAACAAAAAGACTGGCATGCTGCTCGTCAGCTCGATCAGCGTGTCGGCGCTCATGTACATGATCATGAACATCGCGACTGCGGTTGTGGCGCCATGGCAGCAATTCATCGTCGACAACAGCGGCTGGCCAACTGGCGCGGCTGTGCAGGCGCTGATCGGCCAGGTGGGGTTGATCCTTCTGGCGATCGCGATGCTCTGCGGGATCGTTTCCGGGCTCAACGCCTTTTATCTTTCCGGCAGCCGCCTGCTCTATTCCATGGCCATCGCCGATGCGCTGCCAAGCGGCTTCAAAAATCTCGACAGCAAATACCATGTGCCGCGTCTCGGCATCCTGTTCATGATGGTCCTCGCTGTGATCGCGCCATTTTTCGGGCGTCAGGTGCTTTCCTGGCTCGTTGATATGACTGCCGTTGGCGCCGATCTCGGCTTCCTCTATGCAACGGCAGCCGCTTTTGTCACAGCGCGCCGCGAAGGCAATAAAAAGCAGATGGTGATCAGCGGCATTGGCACAAGCTTTGCCCTGTTCTTCATCCTGCTGCTCGTGCTGCCGTTCTCCCCAGGCTTCCTCAGCCCACAGGCCTGGATCTTCCTGGCTGTCTGGGTCGTCATCGGCGCTGTATTCTTCGCTGTGAAGCGCAAGGATTACTACCGCTCCACCGCTCTGCAGGACAAGGTCAGCGCTGCTGCTCAGGAAGCAGCCAAGGCATCGGATGCGCTTTCTGAAGAGAAAGCAGCCGGCTTTGACTGCCAGGCCGACGCATTGACCTGATCGTTCTCCCATCTCCCCTGTCTGCTCGCTCAGGCAGGGGATTTTTGTTACTGCTCCTGTTAATGATACATATAAATGCCTTGTTTTCGGATGATAAAAATGGAACTTATCACGGGATATATTAGAAACCTCTAAATTTGGCATATTTAGAACGAAAAAATGTCGGATAACGACAACAATTACAGCATTTTTCTGCAAGATTTAATGCTTTATAAAAAGCTTATGTAATAAACCTCTACAAAACGCCTTGCAATTCTCGTATAATGCACTCAACTCTCTCAAGTGCCTGCAAGATGACGTCTGTTTCAAAGACGTATTGTGTGTGCGATTGAGAGATCACGTATCATCATTAAATTCAGCCGATGCGGCTATGATCGCTCGGCAACAAGGAGAGAAAGAAAAAATGTCTCAACAGGAAACAAAGTTAGAGAAAAATATGAGTTCCCTGGGCGTCTGGGCACTTGCCCTCGGCGCTATGATCGGCTGGGGCTGCTTCGTCATGCCTGGCGACACGCTGCTGCCAGACGCTGGTCCGATCGGTGCATCCATCGGTCTCGCCCTCGGCGCTGCCATGATCATCCTGATCAGCTTCAGCTACAGCTATCTCATCAGTAAGTACCCAGTCGCCGGCGGTGAATTCGTGTACGCGAACACCGTTTTCGGCAAAAACCACGCCTTCATCTGCGGCTGGTTCCTCATGCTCGCTTATTGGGCGCTGATCCCAATGAACGGCACCGCCGTCGGGCTCGTTGTTCGCTACATCTTCCCTGGCCCGCTGCAGGCCTGGCCGCTCTATGAGATCGCCGGCTGGACTGTTTACGGCGGCGAGCTCATCGTCGACATTGCGGCCATCGTCATCATCGGCTTCATCAACATGCGCGGTGGTGAAGCAGCAAGCTGGTTTGGTACCGCCGTTGCCCTTGGCCTCTGCGGCTCCATGCTCGTCATCGCTTCCGCCATCCTTATGGGCGGCGTTGACTGGAGCAACCTCCAGCCAGTGTTCTCCCCAGAAAAAGGCGTGCTCGCATCCATCCTGTCTGTAGCCGCTCTCGCGCCATGGGCATACGTTGGTTTTGGCTGCATTCCACAGACCGCAGAGGAAATGTCCTTCTCCAATAAGAAGACAGCCGCGCTGCTCGTCAGCTCCATCTCCATCGCCGGGCTCATGTACATCGTCATGAACATCGCGACGGCCATCGTTCAGCCTTGGCAGCAGTTCATCGTCGACAATTCCAACTGGGCGACTGGCGCAGCCGTAGAAGCCCTCATCGGTAACATCGGTCTGCTCTTCCTGGCCATCGCCATGATCTGCGGGATCGTTTCCGGGCTCAACGCCTTCTACCTTTCTGGCAGCCGTCTGCTCTACTCCATGGCCATCGCCGATGCACTGCCATCAGGCTTCAAAAAGCTCGACCACAAATACCATGTGCCACGCCTTGGCATCATGTTCATGATGATCCTTGCAGTGATCGCGCCATTCTTTGGCCGTCAGGTGCTCTCCTGGCTCGTTGACATGACCGCCATCGGTGCCGACCTCGCTTTCCTCTACGCTACCGCTGCCGCACTCGTGACCGCTTGGCGTGAAGGCAACAAAAAGCAGATCGTCATTTCCGGCGCCGGCACCATCTTCTCCGTAGCATTCATTCTGCTCCTGCTCATCCCAGGCTCCCCAGGTTTCCTCTCGCCACAGGCGTGGGCCTTCCTCGTGCTCTGGGTTGTCATCGGCGGCGTTTTCTTCGCAGTGAAGCGCAAAGATTACTACGCATCCACAGCATTGGAAGAAAAAGTTGCAACCATCGCTCAGGAAGTGGAAAACGGTGCTTTCGAAGGATTGTGTGACGAAGAATGCCTCGACGAACTCATCGAAGGCGATCTCCACAGCCGTTCCACCGCACAGTAACACCCAAGCCTCTCTGCACGCGCAGAGAGGCTTTTTCTGTTTCAGCATCAGAAAAAACGATCATCTCATTAAAAAACGCGTTGATTGTTGCAATAAAAATTTGTAAGGCTTAAAACATCGCATCTTTTTTATCAGAAAACTGAGATATCTTTTGACAATGTCCCACCGGCAACCTATAATGGAAGTAGAGTGAATGAAAAGTTCATTCAGAATAATTCCGTAAAATATTTTTGGGAGGAATGCAAAAAATGAACGCTTACATGGAACGCGTATTGGAAGACGTTAAAAAACGTAATGCCAATGAACCAGAATTTTTGCAGGCAGTAGAAGAAGTTTTCAAATCCATCGAAGGTGTTATGAACCAGCACCCTGAATACGAAGCATCCAACCTTCTGGGTCGTCTGACCGAACCAGAACGTCAGATCAGCTTCCGTGTTACCTGGGTAGACGACAACGGCGAAGTTCATGTAAACCGTGGTTATCGTGTACAGTTCAACGGTGCAATCGGGCCTTACAAAGGCGGTCTCCGCTTCCACCCATCCGTATACATCGGTATCATCAAGTTCCTGGGCTTCGAACAGATCTTCAAGAACGCTCTGACCGGTCTGCCAATCGGCGGCGGCAAGGGTGGTTCCGACTTCGACCCACGTGGTAAGAGCGATGGCGAAATCATGCGCTTCTGCCAGGCCTTCATGACCGAACTCTATCGTCACATTGGTCCAGACGTCGACGTCCCAGCTGGTGACATCGGTGTTGGCGGCCGTGAAATCGGCTACCTCTATGGCCAGTATCGCCGCATCCGTGGCGCATTCGAAAACGGCGTTCTCACCGGTAAGGGCATGAGCTACGGCGGCTCCCTGATCCGTCCAGAAGCTACCGGTTTCGGTGCTGTATACTTCGCAGACGCAGTTATGAAACATTGCGGTGACACCCTCGAAGGCAAGACCGTTTCCGTATCCGGTTTCGGTAACGTTGCTTGGGGCGTTTGCACCAAGATGACCGAAGCAGGCGCTAAGGTTGTTACCCTCTCCGGCCCAGACGGCTACATCTATGATGAAGATGGTATCAACACCCCTGAAAAGATCGAATATCTCCTCGAAATGCGTGCTTCCGGCCGCGACAAAGTTCAGGATTACGCTGACAAGTTCGGTGTTCCTTTCTACCCAGGTGAAAAACCATGGGGCGTTAAGGTTGACATCGCTATGCCATCCGCTACCCAGAACGACGTCAACATGGAACAGGCTGAAAAGATCGTTGCTAACGGCGTAAAATACTACATCGAAGTAGCTAACATGCCTACCACCAACGACGCTATGGATTACCTCCAGAGCAAAGGCGTTATCATGGCTCCTTCCAAAGCCGTTAACGCTGGTGGCGTAGGTGTATCTGCTCTCGAAATGAGCCAGAACAGCGAACGTCTCTTCTGGACCGAAGAAGAAGTAGACGGCAAGCTCCGCCAGATCATGAAGAACATTCATGACAACGCTGCTTCCGCTGCTGAAGAATACGGCTTCGGCTACAACCTCGTTGCAGGTGCTAACATTGCCGGCTTCCTCAAAGTTGCTCAGGCAATGACCGAACAGGGTATTTTCTAATCAATACGCGATTCCAAACACTCGAAAAAGCAGGAGCGAAAGCCCCTGCTTTTTTGTGTGCCTTTCTTATAGAAGAAAAGCATCCACGCAGCGCCGGAAGAGCAGAATGCTTTCACCATCGTCAGGCCATGAAAACCGGCGTGTTTCCAGGCGCCAGCCAGTGAAATGTGCTCGTCAGGAAGCGCCAATTCCCTCGTCATCCCGTGCCTGAAAAGTTTTTGTAAAAAATCGTGAAAAAAGTGTTGACGAAAGCGCAGAAGGCGCGTATAATAACCAATCGTTGACAGCAAAACGTCAACCCCGAGCGCAAAGCTCCCTGAAAAAACTTGAAAAAAGTTCTTGACAGAGAGACGCCGCCTGTGGTAATATAAATGAGCTGTCGCCGAGAGCGGCGGCCCTGTTCTTTGAAAATTAAACAGCCAAGCGAAACAAACCAGTGCTTTGAAAAAAGCACCCGAACAATGAATTAAAGAAGAGCTAGAGTAAGCCCTTCGTAAGATATTTACGGAGAGTTTGATCCTGGCTCAGGACAAACGCTGGCGGCATGCCTAACACATGCAAGTCGAACGGACGGAGGCTTGAGATCTCTTCGGAGTGACCGAGCCCGAGTTAGTGGCGGATGGGTGAGTAACGCGTGGGGAACCTACCTTTTAGTGGGGAATAATCGTTGGAAACGACGACTAATACCGCATACAGTGTCCGGATCGCATGATCCGGATAAAAAAGACGGCCTTTGTGCTGTCGCTAAGAGATGGACCCGCGTCTGATTAGCTAGTTGGTAAGGTAACGGCTTACCAAGGCGACG